>ERZ791899.387-NODE-387-length-58577-cov-35.481255_pt1 | contig 58577 bp, 61 predicted proteins | sample MGYA00510151_ERZ791899 | MGnify/ENA primary metagenome ERZ791899 (study PRJEB30046, sample SAMN00792118) | human gut metagenome | study: EMG produced TPA metagenomics assembly of the A metagenome-wide association study of gut microbiota in type 2...
GAAAAGGCTAAAAGGCTATTAGAAAAATCCAAGAATTAAAGAACAAACTAAATATTTAAGATTATGATTGACTTTCTAACCATTATACTCCTAATATTCGGAGTACTGCAAATTATCCTCCGAGCACGTAACTATAAAAAAGATACAGTATTTACATCATATAGATAAAAGCTATGTTAAATTTATATCCAGTTAATGATTTGCGACTTTGTTTATTTGTTACTTTCTTGCTTTCTCACTATATTTGCATCATCAAATCAATAATATACAAATATCATGGGCGATATTAGATTAAAGCAACAAACTGATTCTTCAAAAAAGAACAAACTTGACTCAAAGCAACTGAATCCAAGTAAGAAGTTCGTTTTGTCTGATGTTTCCAAAGAAGAGCTTAAAAAAAGAAGAATACCTGTGTATTCATATTTATTATAATGCTTCAAAGTGCGTATCCATTTTACTTCATCCAAAAATATAAGGGAGACTCAAGCGGTCTCCTTCATATATTATTGTACAGATTCAAATCAACAAAATCAAAGTTAGTATATATTGTACGAGTAGAGGAATACAAACACAATATTTATGCTGTAAAATTCTATCAGAAGAACCATTCATTATCAAAAGATAAATATAGAATAATGACCAATACAAATGAACCAAGGAGAATAATAAACACATGCATTAATATCATGTTATCAATTTACCAAAATAATCCTAAAGCTTCTTTTGGTTTTATTGGAGCTAATGGATTCAACGAGGATGTATGTTGTACCAAAAGATACAGAGTCTACTCAAGGATTATAGCAACTTACTTTAGCGATAAATACTTTTACCATAAAGAAAATATAGAAAAGAGTGCTTATATGCTTATCAATAATATAGCTTTAACTGAAAATCCTAATTTGGTAAAACAAATTGAAGACTTCTTTATTGACCAATATGAATACTTCGAGTGATGGCAAGAATTACTCTCCCCATCTGTATCTCAAACCAACAATATAAGCCGGGCATCATTTCCCGGCTTTTTCTTTTCCAAACACATAGTCAATCACTCTCCTATTGGCATCGTCCACCTTTTTCTGGTCGAATTTGATATAGATACTAGTAACATCAGAACCAATCTCATGTCCTAAACCGGCAGATATAGTTTCTTTAGGTATATCAAGCTCCGCTGCCAATGTAGCCCATGAATGTCGGGCCCAATATGTGGACAATTTTGGGAAAAGAGGATTTCTGATCTTTTTTCCCCTTTCCAAGATAGAGACACCCCCTATTTGTTTCAATGCCCTGTCAATGCTGGTAGTGAAGCTGGTATAATCATTACGATTATCCATTATATTAAGCAGATATTTATCTCCTTTGTATTTGTCTAATATAGCTTGTGCTTCCGGTTCTATCTTTATAGAAAACAATTTCCCTGTTTTATGCCGATAATATTCGATGCGTCCATTATTGATGTTGTCCTTGGTAAGAAAAAGCAAATCCTCAAGATTAATGCCTATAAGATAAAATATCAACATAAAAATATCACGGTAAAATTCCAAATGTTTTTCACACGGATAATCTTTTAATAATCTTATTTCTTCTATCGTCAAACTCCGTTTTCTTGTTTGCTCCTTTTTCACCTTAAACTTCCTGAAAGGATAGAGGGTTGTCACTTCCTCATCAATGGCATAATTAAAAACAGCCCTAATATTTTTCAAATGTGTGCCAATATAATTAATCATATATCCTTTATCTACCAAAAATTGATTAAAGGATGTCAGCCACTTTCTATCTATTGTTTCAAAAGTAGGGGCAGTATCAAACTCAATTATCAGTTTTCGCGTATTTATATAATTATCCTTAGTACTCTTCTTGTCCTTTAATGAGGTATATTCATCATAATAATGTAAAAAATCACATGTAGAGGCAGGTTTTGATGATATAATATTAGAAAGATGTTCTTTAAGTTGCTTGTCGGACATCCCTCTTAATTTGGTTCCCAACAATAATAATTCAGACTCTATTAAATTATACTTGTTGCGAAGTGCCATATTCTTCACCTTATAGTTAGGTTCTTTCTTCCCGTATTCTCCATCACCCCATGTTTCAGCATTTGAATACATCCCCGATGATATAAAAAAAGCTTTATTGTGATATACCCTGAACTTAACAGGATATACGTCAGACGAATTTTTCTTCCTTTTATCCAAGTAAATTGATAATACTGCCATAACATTCATATTTAGTTGCACATAAGTTGCACACAAATATAAATAAATAACCCGAAATAGCCTCTTATAACAGACTTTTATTTAAAAATAAAAAGCAGATAAACAGTCATATAAGCCTGTAAATCACTGTTATTCAGCCCCAGGCAACAATTCCTCCTGTACATTCGTCATACTTCCCCATAAGCTATAACGTGCCTCGGGATTCAATTTCTCTAAAGATTTCAACACCTCTTTCATGTCCGAACGATTTGACTGGCTTTCGTAAGGACAATTCTTTATCTGCCGACGATACCCCCGAACACGAGCCATATCTGACAAATCAGACTCATGCACCAAGCACATGGGACGAATGATAGTCATGTCAAACTTACGCATCACCAACCGAGGCGGCATAGTTCCAAATGCCCCTTGAAAAGTGATATTCATCAACAATGTTTCCAAAATATCATCCATGTGATGCCCCAATGCTATCTTAGTACATCCATGCTCTTTAGCAACTGTGAAAAGAGCCTTCCTCCGATTCCACGAACAAAGGAAGCACGGAGATTTACGAGTATCAGTTGACAAATCGAACGATGTTTCAAAATACACAAATGGCACTCCCAAACCCTCAGCATAATTCTTCAAGTATTCCAAATCGGACTGATAAGGAATATTCGTCATGCCAATGTGTACTGCCATAACCGTAAAACGTGGTTTTAAGATACGAGAACGTTTTGCCAACAATTCCAATAACGCCAACGAATCTTTACCTCCGGACAAACCAACCAATATCTTATCTCCATCTTCAATAAGACGATATTTCACCACCCCCTTGTTAAAGCGTTGCTCCACACGGCGCATTATTTTATCTTCTTCCGTAAATTGTGCCATATCTGTTTTTAGAAATCGGGCACAAAAATACATGAAAAGAATGATTTATGGAAGATTTCATAAAATAGAATGAAGTAAAGTGGCATAATTCCAATAAATATTGTATTTTTGAATTTAGAATAGTACAAATATTGCAGATAAAATGATACGCAAAAGATACATAGCCTGCCTGTTTGCCTTGGGGCTGACGAGCAGCATGATGGCGCAAAACCTCGAACAAGCTAAAAAACTTTTCCTTGAAGGAGAATTTGAAAAGGCCAAACCTGTGTTTCAGAGTTTGGTGAAAAAGGCCCCATCCAATGCCAATTATAATTATTGGTATGGTGCTTGCTGCTATGAAACCGGAGAAAAAGTTGAAGCACAACCCTATCTGGAGAAAAGTGCGGCACGCAAAGTGATTGATGCATTCAAATATCTGGGAAAGCTATATTATGATATGTACCGCTTCGAAGATGCAGTGGACAACTACGAGCAACATATCGAATGGCTGGAAAAGAAAAAACGACCAACCGAAGCAGCTGAATCCGAATTAGAAATTATCAAACAGGGCGCACGCATGATTAAGGGTGTGGAAGACGTAGCCGTAATAGATAGCTTTGTGGTAGACAAGAACGAATTTCTGAAAGCATATAAAGTGAGTCGTGAATCAGGTACTTTACATCAAGACAACTCCATCGCAGGCACTATTTACCAGTCAGAAATGGGTAATAAAATAATTTATGGTGATCAAAACCCTGATGGAAAAATGCAACTTTACTCACGCATAAAGCTGATAAATAATTGGAGCGATCCGGAACCTTTAAATACCCTGAATGAACAGAGAAATGTCAACTACCCCTATCTGATGGCAGACGGAGTAACACTATATTATGCTTCTGATGGAGAAGGCTCGTTGGGTGGATATGACATATTTGTTACTCGCTATGACTCAGAAAGTAGTAGCTACTTACGACCGGATAATATTGGAATGCCCTTTAATTCACCGGCCAATGATTATATGTATGTCATTGATGAATTAAATAATTTAGGATGGTTTGCATCCGACCGCTATCAACCTGAAGACAAGGTCTGTATTTATGTTTTTGTTCCAAATGAAACGAAGATAGTATACGATTATGAAAATACTGACCCGACAACACTTAAAGAGGCAGCTAGCTTACGTTCTATCCGAACCACTTGGAAAGATACAGATAAAGTACGTATTGCCAAACAAAAGTTAGCTGCCCTGATATATGCCAAAGATACGGAAAAGAAGGAAGGAGACTTTTTATTTATAATAGATGATTCCACTGTCTATCACACTCTCAATGATTTCCGCTCCACCCCTGCACGAGCCGCATACCAACAAGTGATGCAGAAGCAAAAAGATTATGATATGCTCTCCAAAAATCTTGAAGAGAAACGAGAGCAATATGCTCAAAGCAATCGTTCACAAAAGAAAGCCCTCGCTCCCGGCATACTTGACTTAGAAAAACGGACCGAACAGCTTTTGAAAGAAATTGAAAAGCTTACTCTGAACGTACGAAACGAAGAGATAAAGAAATTAAAACACTAATACAAGCTAAAATGGAAGCACTTATTATCATCGCTCTAATATTGGCCGGTCTACTTCTCTTTATTGTAGAAGTATTCCTTATTCCAGGTATTAGTATTGCCGGAATAGCGTCAGTTATTTGTATCTTGTATGCTAATTATTATGCCTTTTCCGCTTTAGGGCCGGAAGCAGGCTTTCTTACACTGGCAGTTTCAGCTGTGGGATGTATCGGTATCACCGCGTGGTTTATGCATTCCAAGACAATGGATAAACTATCTTTAAAGAAAAGCCTCGACTATAAAATCAACCCATTGAAAGGATTGAATATTAAAGTCGGTAACAAAGGTATCACAGTTACTCGTCTAGCCTTGATCGGTAATGCTGAGATAAGCGGACATATTATAGAAGTCCGTTCTGCCGACGGACTGATAGATGAAAAAACACCTATCTATGTAGAGCGTATCGTAGAAAATACGGTCATTGTACGTAAACTCAAATAACATAAATATTCACACTAAAATACGAATTACCATGATTGAACCCAACTATCTTCCCTTCATTCTCATTGGAGGCGGAATTATTTTTGTAATATTATTTTTTCATTATGTACCATTCTTCCTTTGGCTTTCAGCCAAAGTATCAGGTGTACGCATCTCATTGATACAGTTATTCTTAATGCGCATCCGAAATGTCCCGCCATATGTCATCGTCCCGGCAATGATTGAAGCGCATAAAGCTGGTTTGAGCACTATCACTCGCGACGAGCTGGAAGCACACTATATGGCAGGCGGACACGTAGAAAAAGTGGTACACGCATTGGTTTCTGCTTCTAAAGCTAACATCGAACTTTCTTTTCAAATGGCAACAGGAATTGACTTGGCAGGTCGTGATGTATTTGAAGCCGTGCAAATGTCTGTCAATCCGAAAGTAATTGACACTCCTCCTGTTACTGCCGTAGCAAAAGATGGTATCCAATTGATAGCCAAGGCACGCGTTACCGTACGCGCTAATATACGTCAATTAGTAGGTGGCGCAGGAGAAGACACCATTTTGGCACGTGTAGGCGAAGGTATCGTATCCTCTATCGGATCGTCCGAGAACCACAAATCGGTATTGGAGAATCCGGATTCAATCTCCAAACTGGTACTCCGCAAAGGCTTGGATGCCGGAACAGCTTTTGAAATTCTATCAATCGATATTGCGGATATAGACATAGGTAGAAACATCGGTGCAGCCTTGCAAATTGATCAAGCTAATGCAGACAAAAATATCGCACAAGCCAAGGCTGAGGAACGTCGTGCCATGGCAGTCGCACTGGAACAGGAAATGAAAGCGAAAGCCGAAGAAGCACGCGCCAACGTAATCCAAGCAGAAGCTGAAGTACCCAAAGCCATGGCTGAGGCATTTCGTAGTGGCAATCTAGGTATCATGGATTATTATCGTATGAAAAATATACAGGCAGATACCTCCATGCGCGAAAATATTGCAAAACCCGAAACAAGTTTCGGCAATGAACCGTTAAGCAAATAATAACTTAGGACGTACTGATTATATCTACCATAGAAGCAAGCTCTCATGAAGTTACCCGATATTCCGAAAAGATATCAAATGTATGCATCCATAGATCTTCTTCTATTATTTTGAAAAAATATTTATTATAAAAACAATTAAAAGCAATGGCCATGAAAAAATATTATGCCGAATCTGAATTGATTATCAATCCTGATGGTTCTATTTTTCACCTTCATGTAAAGCCGGAACAACTAGCAGATAAAATAATTCTTGTGGGCGACCCGGGTCGTGTAGCTTTAGTAGCTTCCCATTTCGACACCATAGAGTGTGAAGTAGAAAGTCGTGAGTTTAAGACCATTACCGGAACCTATAAAGATAAACGTATTACGGTAGTTTCTACAGGTATTGGCTGCGACAATATAGATATCGTAATGAACGAATTGGATGCTTTGGCTAATATCGATTTTAAAAGCCGTTATGAGAAAGATAAGTTACGCCAACTGCAACTAGTACGCATAGGTACTTGTGGAGGTTTGCAACCTTATACTCCTGTAGGTACATATATCTGTTCAGAAAAGTCTATCGGTTTTGATGGATTGCTTAATTTTTATGCCGGCCGTAATGAAGTATGTGATCTCAAAATGGAACAAGCATTCATCAATTATATGGGCTGGGAAGGCAATGTATGCATCGCACATCCTTACGTTATTAATGCAGACAAAGAACTCATTGACCGCATCGCACAAAATGATATGATTCGCGGGGTAACTATCGCAGCCGGAGGCTTCTTTGGACCACAAGGACGGGAGCTCCGTATCCCTTTGGCCGATCCCAAACAAAATGAGAAAATTGAACAATTTGAATATGAGGGGTACCATATCACTAACTTCGAAATGGAAAGTTCTGCACTTGCAGGGCTTGCACGCTTAATGGGTCACAAAGCGATGACTGTATGTATGGTTATTGCTAACCGATTAATAAAGGAAGCCAACACAGGATATAAAAATTCTATTGACGAACTGATAAAAAAAGTTTTAGAACGAATATAATCACTACAGATGGAAGCCAATTTCAAACAAACAACTACTGATAAAGAAGAACGCTACAGCCTCTTCCTACCCCAATTCGAGCTTCTAATTTCGAACGAAAAAGAAGAAGTTAGTGTTCTTGCCAATGCCTGTGCCGCCCTTCATGAAGCCTTTGGTTTTTTTTGGGTAGGTTTCTATCTAGTCAAAAATGATAAACTCATTCTCGGTCCTTTTCAAGGAAGTGTCGCTTGTTACCATATCCGCAAAGGAAAAGGAGTATGCGGAACTTCATGGGCTGAATCTCGTACACTGATAGTACCTGATGTGGAACAATTCCCCGGACACATTGCATGCAGCTCCCTATCCCGTTCCGAAATAGTAGTCCCTATCCTTGCTGATGGACAAGTAAAAGGAGTGTTGGACATTGATAGCGACGTATTAAACTCTTTTAATGAAATAGACCGCTACTACTTGGAAAAAGTAGCTGCCGTCATAGCTAAAACATTGTACTATTAAGATGAAAATGATAAACCAAGATACTATCTGTGCAATTGCCACCGCTCAAGGAGGAGCCATCGGAATTATCCGTGTATCCGGTCCTAGAGCTATTGAAATAACTTCACACCTATTTATCCCTGTACAAGGAAAACCATTAACCGAGCGAAAGCCTTATACTCTTACTTTCGGAAAAATCCTTTCTCCACAAGGAGAAGTTATCGACGAAGTATTGGTTTCTTTATTCCGTGCCCCCCATTCTTATACCGGTGAAGACAGCACAGAAATCATGTGTCATGGTTCATCCTATATTTTACAACAAGTAATACAACTCCTCATCCAGAGCGGATGCCGATCCGCATTGCCTGGTGAGTACACCCAACGTGCTTTTCTGAACGGAAAGATGGACTTGAGCCAAGCCGAAGCCGTAGCTGATTTAATCGCTTCTTCTTCTGCTGCAAGTCATCGTTTGGCAATGAGCCAAATGCGCGGTGGATTCAGTAAAGAACTTGCCGAACTACGTAATCAGTTGCTACACTTCACTTCGTTAATGGAGTTGGAACTGGACTTTAGCGACCATGAAGAATTGGAGTTCGCCAACCGCAGTGAACTGAACGAACTCGCTGCCCATATCGAACAAGTCATTGCACGATTAGCACACTCTTTCAGCGTAGGAAATGCCATCAAAAACGGTATTCCGGTAGCGATTATCGGAGAAACGAACGTTGGAAAATCCACTTTATTGAATGCATTGCTAAATGAAGAAAAAGCCATTGTAAGCGATATTCATGGAACCACCCGCGATGTGATAGAGGATACAATAAATTTACAAGGCATTACCTTCCGGTTCATTGACACCGCAGGCATCCGTCAGACATCCGATACCATTGAAAGTCTAGGGATAAAGCGCACTTTTAAAAAAATGGAACAATCCCATATCATTTTATGGATGATAGACTCTACAGATGTCAAAGGGCGGCTCGAAGAGTTACAAACCGAAATTCTTCCGCATTGCCAAAGTAAGAAACTGATTATTCTGTTCAATAAATCAGAATTGTTACTGCCCATACAAAAAGAAGAACTAGCAACTATGTTTGCCAATATTGAAACGGAGAAGTTATTTATTTCCGCCAAGAAACGAGAAAACATAACCACTTTGGAAGAGAAATTAGTGCAAGCAGCTACTTTGCCGGAAATCAGTCTTAATGATATTATTATCACAAATGCAAGACATTACGAAGCATTAGTCCAAGCCCTGAACTCCATTCATAGAGTACAGGAAGGATTACAATCGGATCTACCAGGAGATTTGGTAAGCGAGGATTTAAGACAATGTATCTTCCATCTTTCAGATATTGTGGGAGATGTAACTAATGATGAAGTGCTTGAAAATATATTTAAAAACTTTTGCATCGGGAAATAAGGACTGAAAAACGATGAAAAACGCCAGCAAACAATAACAAATAAAAGTCTAATAATCAATATATTAAACAATGTTAGTAATCTACGCTAACATTGTTTATTTTCACGGTTTTGCATATTTTTGTACCCCGAAAGTACCTGTTGACTCATTTGAGTAATTTTTCACTAACAACGTGTGCGAAGTACAAAAGGTATTTACACATCATTACACACCTTTACACACTATTTCGCAGCGAGTTTTGGAGAGTAAAATATGGGTAACAAGGTAAGAATTGAAAGAATCTGTGAATTTTGCGGGAAGACTTTCATAGCAAAGACCTGCAAGACACGTTTCTGTTGTAAGGCTTGTAACGACAAGTATTACAAGGAGTTAATTAGAAGTGACCGCTATAATGCAGTCACAAAAGAAGTGAAAGAGGAAAAGAAGAAAAGAATCCGTCTGGCTGTAGATGAACTGGAAGTTATACAGGCGAGAGAATTTATTAGCCTGAAACAACTCGCCATTTATCTGGGGGTAAGCCGAAAAAGTATTTATACTTACATGCGGATTTATGAAATTCCTTTTTCACAAATTGGTAGTAGAATTATTGTTAAACGCAAAGAGGTTGAAACGGTTATGATGAATTTAAAAAGCGTAAAAACAATGCAAGAAAGACCTATTAAGTCTACAAAAACAATTACTGATTTCTACTCTGCAAAAGAGATAGAAGAAAAGTACCAGATTTCTTATAGCAGACTTTATGTGATTGCTAAAGAAAACAACATTCCTTCAGCTACTCTTTCAGGAAAGAGGCTGTTCAGTATGGAACATATTGACCGCTATTTCAGAAAGTTGGGATATAAGGAAGCTGAAGAAATAACAGAGTGGTACACAATCGAACAGATCCAGAATATCTACAAGATGACGGTAAAGGCTGTACACAGCTTTACCTCAAGGTATAAAATTCCCAAGAAAAAGGAAAAGACCGGGAATACTACCTTGTATTCCAAGAAACATGTTGATGAAATCAAAAATGCCCGGATTGGCGAGGACGGATATATAACTGTCCCCGAAGCTTGTGCATTGTTCAATGTAGATCGTGACACTATCTACAACAGATGCAAATGGTACAACATTCCCAAGAAGACAAAGGGAAAGAATGTCATTATAAGCATTGAAGGACTCAGAAAGGTGTTTGGTACAGGAAACATTGCCATAAATAATGTTAATGAGCCTGCCATAGCCGCGCATGAGTAAACGGCAATCTATGACAAACAACGCTAATGTATCACCTATCAAATCCGAATTATCATGATTTCAAAAGTATATCTTAGAAAAAAGAAAATAAGTAAGGGAAGAGTTTCATTATATCTTGACTTCTACCCTCCTATTCTCATTCCTGGAACTAACAGAACAACACGATGCTATTTTCTCAATGTACATCTTCCGGAAAAGCCCAAATCATTTGCGGAACGTGAACATGTAAAAAGTATTATGCAGAAGATGGAAATATTCCGTCTGAGAGTACTGGAGCAGATAATAAACGAGAAATTCGATTTTTACGATAAGATTGTTGAGAAAACAGATTTTCTTGATTATTTCAAAAATGAATCACTCAAGCACAATAAGAAGTGGATTTATGTGTATCAGCACTTTGCTGCCTTCACCAACAACAAATGTACTTTTGCAGATATCAATGTGGCTCTCTGCCAGAGATTCCGCTCCTATCTGCTGAATACGGCCAAACTGAGAGACGACAGTAAAAAGCTGAAACAGAACTCTGCTGCCGGATATTTTTCCACATTCAGAGGAATGTTGAAAGAGGCTATAAGAAACGAATGCTCAAAGAGAATATCAATGATTTTCTTGACAGGATTCCGGAAGAGGAAACAGAAATCAATTATCTGACAGAACATGAATTAGGGCTGATCATAAATAATGAATGCCCTATTCCGGTATTGCGAAAGGCTATCATTTTCGCCTGTATAACAGGCTTCAGAAGAAGCGACATTCTTGCTTTGAAGTGGGAGGACATCAAGGAATTGCCCAAAGGCGGATGGTGTGTATTCAAACGTATGCAGAAAACAAAGAACATGGCAAACGTTCCTATCGGAGACGATCTCATGGAAGTTATCGGTCCACGTGGTGAAGGACTCGTATTTAACGGACTTACCACATATATGCTGACCTATCCGATGAAAAGATGGTTCAAAAGCATAGGTATAAAGAAAGACTTGCACTTCCATTGTACACGTCATACATACGCTACCCTGTCACTGGCCCTCGGTACAGATATTATTACTATCAAGAATGTACTCGGACATAAACAGGAAAGTACGACAATGCGGTATACCAAAGTCGTGAACCCATTAAAGGAACAAGCTGCAAAACGATTAAGCATTAATACAATCAGTCAAAACACGGAACAATATGAAAAAGGCAATTTCTAAAATCAATCCATTCAGATATGCAAAAAAGTTGCATATCGGTTATATCTGGCTAATAGCAGTGCTTCTGCTATTAGTCGTAGGTGTTATCTGCTCAGGAGCAAAAGTGTATAAATACAGCCCCATACTCTCGGTTGTCTCCTACTCTTTGGCCGCAATCAGTCTTATAGCTATAATTATTATGATAGTGCGGAAAACCTCCGATATGAAGATCCAAAGTGAACTGGACAAATATATTCTTGTGCTGAATGAGCATAAGGATGATCAGGAATGGTTACATAAGGAACTTACCTATGTCAATCTGAGGATATATAACAAGACAAACGGACATTTATACCGGTGCAAGAAAAAACTGCTGGAAGAATACAAAAATGAGGCAAACAATGAAAGTGTAGCCGAAGAGCTGATGGTACGACTTAAAGAACAGGAAAACCGCCATCAACAGCAGATCGAAAAGATTGAGGAACTTCTCGTAAATGACCAGAAGCCATTACAGTATTATCTGGATGCAATAGAGAATAACGGCAATGATAATCCGGCCGATGACAGATATACAAGATTATGCAAACTGTTTTCCTTTATTTATAATTATATCAGCACGGAATTGGACGATTGTCTGAAGCCTTATGAGATTGAATATTTTAAAAAGTATGCCTTTTCTCAAATTACAGGCATGCCAATAGAGGAAGATATACAATACCCGATTTCTGAAATCTACAGAATGTCAAAGACTGACTTGGGAGCTTTCATTCATAACCTCTATATAATGTGCCACTATTGTAGAACAGACCTAAAGAAAACCGATTTCTTCAATGGGTGCCAGAAATTCATATCAGCTTCTTTCTGCACTGCCAATGTATTATTCAAGAACAGTACAAGACTGTCAACCAATTCCCGTATTGAGGCCATAAATATGAAAAAAAGCAATTTCTTCAGCGAATATCTGAAAGAAATCCAGTAAAAACAAATACCATCCTTATAACTGAAGATTCCTGTAAAACTGTATTTAAAGTTTTATGGGAATCTTTTTTATGTCAGCCGGATACATATAAATCATAGTATAAACACGCAGAATTACAGCACATTACATTGTAGTTGTTAAAAGTTTGAGGAAAGCATGAGGAGCGCATGAGGAATTCATGAGGACATGCTTTTTTATCCATCATTTGCCATTCTTTTGCAGAGAATTCAAATTTTTACAAATGATGAAAAACGAAAACAATGTTTTTGGCAAAGTTACACATGATAACTTGCCGCAGGCTGTAGAGCACCTCATAAAAATGATGGAGGAACAGGCTCAGAATTCAAAAAATAACATGTCGGTGGAAGATGATGAGATATCCATCGAGGAAGTAAGTTCTCTTATAAAGAAAAGCGTGAGTACCATTTACCGGTATACTTGTCAAAACAGTATTCCTCATTCTAAGCAGGGTAATACACTCCATTTCTACCGGTCTGAGATTCTCGAATGGATGAAGATGCACAAAAAGAAATGTATTAATGAACTCTCTGATGAAGCACATATTGAGTCTTTCAGGGTATTAAACCGTGATTAACAGGTATGGGAGAAAGTAGAATAACTCCAAGTGGTATAATAAATGATGCTGTCAGCATGATAGGCAAAATGAACGACTCTTCATTTCCTATTGATGTTTTCCCCAATAAGATAAGAAACATCATTCTGAATATGTATGAATATCTGGCATTTCCTATCGACTACACTGCGTGCAGCATGATGACAGCCATTTCCACTTGTATAGGCAATACAACATATCCTTCATTTCAAAACGGGATAGGATATCAAGTGTATCATATATATGGCTCTTGTAGGAAGGCCGGGTGCCAACAAAAGCCATCCTTTGAAAACGGCCTTCGAACCTCTGTTCAGATTTGATAAGGAGCAGAAGGAAATATATAACGAAGAGTACAGAAAGTATGAATCAATAATGAGCTTGAGTAAAAAGGAACGTCTGGAACAGGGATTTGACATGTTTCCCAAAGAACCTGTACGCACCAGATTTCTGGTTTCTGATATCACACAGGAAGCTATGGCAAAGTCTATATCAGAGAATCCGCGCGACATTTGCCTTTACATGGATGAACTCCAAGGGTGGATCAATAATTTCACACGCTACAACAAAGGCTCGGAAGAACAGTTCTACATATCACTGTTCAATGGGTACATGTATATTTCCGACCGCAAAATGAATACCAACAATATCATGATTGACTCTCCGTTTTCCAATGTGATAGGTACAATTCAGCCGGAAATACTTATTGATACATTCAAAGGAAGTAAAAGCAATAATGGTTTCCTTGACCGTATTCTTTTTGCCATACCTGAAATTCAGGATAAGCTATACTGGAAAGATGATGATATTGACATGAGCCATTTCAATGATATGGAACACGATTATGCAATCGTTCATCAGGATGAAAATAGAACATGATGAGCACGGGAATATAAATCCCACAAGACTGGAATATGAACCTGGAGCCAGACGAAAGATTATGGAATGGCAGCATCAATGGGCAGATATGTTGAACATGGAAGAATCAGATAAAAGACGCAGTATATACAGCAAATTTGAGACTTACATTCATAGATTCTGTCTGATTATACAACTGTGCAAATGGGTATGTAATGAAGGTGACAAAAACTGCATCGATCTTGACAGTGTACTGAAATCTATACGTCTGGTATCCTATTTTAAAAATACCGCCCTGCAGATATGCTCCATGATTGAAGGTGTGATGCTCACTCCCAAACAGACAGAACTGTTGGAAAAGCTGCCGGATAAGTTTACACGTTCTGAAGGATTGGAAGTAGCCGTCTCCATGAACTGGAGTACCAACACGTATGACCGTTTCCTGAAAAAGGCAACGGGAACTTACCTTTATCACGAATATGGAAATTATAAAAAAGCACAATGACAAAGTGATAAAGTGACAAACTAACGGCTGACTTTATCACTTTGTCAATCACTAAAAACAGAAAATTATGGAAAACTTCAGATTTATATTGGAGCCTTACAACAGGCACCAGAGAAACAGGTATACCTGCCCCTCGTGCGGAAAGCATCGTGAGTTCACCCGTTATATCGATACCTAGGGAGCTATCTCCTTTCCCGAATATGTAGGAAAATGTAACAGAATCAATAATTGTGGTTATCACTATACTCCCGCAATGTATTTTGATGAACATCCGGAATGTAAAGAGTACAATAAATCATTCCCTATTGTAAAAGATAAGAAACCTGTTGTATGTCATCAAAGGCTCCCTCCTGTACGCCGGCATACCGACACATCTTTTATACCAGATGAAATTATGCAGCAGACAATGAAATGCTATGAACAGAATAACCTGTTTCTGTATCTTGCCAATCATCTGGGGTATGAGTCAGCACTGCGTCTTATGAAGACTTACCATGTAGGTACCGCCAGGAAATGGAAAAATGCTACGGTATTTTGGCAAACAGACATATCCGGAAAAATAAGAACCGGAAAAATCATGCAGTACAATGCAGAGACAGGAAAACGTATAAAAGAACCTTATGCACATGTTTCATGGGTACATACAGAACTTGATATACCGGAATTCCACTTGCAACAATGTTACTTCGGAGAACATCTTTTATACAACAGCAGGAAACCTGTTGTCATAGTGGAAAGCGAAAAGACTGCTATCATTGCTTCATTCTATATACCGGAATATATCTGGCTTGCAACGGGAGATAAAAACGGATGCTTCAACGAGCAGAATTTTGACGTACTCAAAGGCAGGAATATTGTTCTGTTCCCTGATATCGGAATGACGCAGGAATGGAAAGAAAAGTGTATGCAGATGAGAAAAAGAAACATCCAAACTGAGATTTCCGAGTATCTTGAAAAAAACGCAAATGATGTTGAAAGGGTGAACGGATAAGACATTGCCGACTATCTTATAAAGGTAAAATCAGGTGAAGCCGTTCTCCAATCCATGACAAGAAAGAATCCTGCCCTAAAACTTTTGATTGAGACTTTTGACTTGGAACTGTCAGGTTTCGGTACTCAATAAAACTTACGTTACCCATATCCAACAATATTCAGGAAAAAACGGAATGACAAAAGGAATGTAGTTTTTTCGGTTGGCAAGTTTATGTTTTGGTAATACCAAAACCTCTGAATCCATCCGGGAAGTACCCAACAGAAATCAATTATAAACCAAAAAAAATAATCAACAGAATGGAACAAAAAAGCAACAACAAAAATAAGGCTATCGGTGGCAGACCTCCACTGGACAAAATGGAAAAACGTACAGAGATATTATCATTCAAATGTACCATATTGGAGAAGCATATCATAAACGGTAAAGCCATGACAGCCGGTGTTACATTAGGTGAGTATATAAGAAATACGGCCATAAATGGAAACATAACAGCACGTCTTACACCTGAAGATGTAAAACTGATAAGGAGTCTTTCTGGCATGGCAAACAACCTAAATCAGCTTGCAAAAAATGCAAATACTTTCGGATATGCTGCAGTGTCTGAATCCGTCTCAGAACTGTCGGTAAGATCGTAAATTATACGATGAAAGGCAACAATAAATCCAAGCTACTTGCTATCGAAGGAGTACGTTCAGACAGCAAGCAGCATATAGCTGAAAGCTTCAGTTGTCAGGCAGGTTTAAATACAAGAATCAGAACTCCGGTCTATCATATATCATTGAGCTTTTCAAAGCAGGATTCGGGGAAACTGACTGACAATCTTATGGTAAAGATTGCCGGAGAATATATGGAAAAGATGAATATCAAAAACACACAATATATTGTTGTAAGGCATTACGACAGAGAACATCCTCATATACATCTTGTGATAAACCGTGTGGACAATGACGGAAAAACCATAAGCGACAGCAATGACCGCATAAGAAGCAACAGAGTATGCAGGGAACTGACAATAAAATATGGCTTGTATATGCCGAAGGGTAAAGAGAATGTCAAGTATGACAGGCTTCGTGGCAAAGACAAGCATAAGTATGAAATGATGTTTGCCATACGCAAGGCTTTGGAGAAAAGTAATAAATGGAGCGAGTTTCAAAAGAAGCTGAGCAGAGACAAAATTCATTTTACCATAAGAACAGACAGCAAAGGTAAGCCATGTGGTATAGTCTTTTCACGTGGCGAATATACATTCAGCGGTTCCAAAATAGACCGTAGTCTGAGTTATTTTAAAATAGCTAATACGCTAAACAAATTTGAGAATGGTCTGGATACATCGGACAGCTTAGGAAATACCCAACAAGACAAAATCCAGGAACAAGAAAAGAATACAGTCACACCAGCAGAACATGAGGAAATATATGAAAATGACGTTACCCCTCCTACTGGCAATTCTATCATAAATGCTGTTGCAGATTTACTCCTTCAGCCTAATGCGGTAATATCTTCAGGAGGTGGTGGAGGAAACAGTAACCAGTTGGATGATGATGAAAGAAAAAGAAAAGAACATATTAGAAGCAGAAGAAGATGATCAAGAAAGAAATTGAAGGAGCTGCTCTCCTATCCATATATAATGAGCTTAAAGATGAAATAAAGGCCATACGGATAGATATTCAGCATTTGAATATTGAACATCCCTAGCAATCAGAGAACCGTCAAGAACTAAATTCATTATTGAAGGAAACGATTGTAAATGCTATAAACGACACTATAAATGCCCATATAAACAGTAGAGAGAACTATGCAGATGAAGTTAGCAGAAGATGTAAGAATACTATTGATTTTGCAATTGAAAGGGAGACCAAACTGGTTAATAATGTGTTATTGCCCAAACTCTCCCCTATTATTCAAATCGATAAAAAGATAGATGCCATAAATGCAAGGCTTAGCGGAATCGAAAATGACATACAGAAGATACCCAAAGATAAAATAGGTAATACCAACAATAACAGATTTCTCTGCATAATGTTGACTATTATTACTTGTACATTTTGGATATTGGGAAATTTTCTTTGCATAGATTTAAATCAAAGGTATAATGAGTTAAAGGAAAGGCATGAAATGGTGATGAGGAATATAGGCCATGATAAGTAATAAAAATATGAGATAAAAACGTTTTTTTATTAATCAAACAAGGAATGATATGGTATTTAATAGATGTTTTATACGATATACTTTAATATTTTCTTTTTTTATAGCATTATATTTTATATTTTTGAGAACATTTTAAATACATGTACAATGGACAAACCCATGAACAGAATAAAAGAGGTACTTGAAGAAAAAGGTATCAAGCAGACCTGGCTTGCTGAAAAACTTGGCAAAAGTTTTTTGCATTGTAAATTCTTATGTTTGTAACAGGCGACAACCAAGTTTGGATGTTCTGTTTGAAATTACCAGAATCCTTCAAGTTGATCCTAAAGAATTAATAGATAGTAATAAGTAAACTATGTTTTACAGACTGATAAAGAAGAAATGTGATGAATTGACTTATCCTGCATTTTTTGAGCTGAAATGTGCTGAAATTACGGCAAAATCTATGATTTAAGTGGAAACTTGAGCAAAATATGCGATATCATGCTATATTCTGCAGAAAAATCATTATCTTTGCGTGCAATAAATTTTATCAATGAACTATATGGAAAGTAGATTGAATAGAATCAAGGTTGCGCTCGTAGAAAGGAACGTTTCGCAAAAGGAACTAGCAACGAAGATAGGAAAAAGCTTCAGTACGGTGAACGCATATTGTGCCAACCGTCAGCAACCGACTCTTGAAACGCTCGATTTGATAGCCAAAGTCCTCAATGTGCCGATGCGTACACTGGTCAAAGAGGACTGATTAAAAGAAACGCCCCTATGAAGACAATCAAGATACAGAGCCGCAGGGAAGTGAAGGAGTATCCGCAATCCCAGCGCAAGTAACTCATAGCCTTCTTTTCTGAAGGTGCAGCAGCTTGCGACGGAAGCGAAAGCGACCGCTATTCATACATCGCTGCCTGTCTTTCAATGGGTACAACGGAAGTGAATGGCGATGACGAGACTTGTGTGTTTCCTGAAGGTTCAGAAGGAGCTGTGATGGAAATGCAGCTAATAGAAAACTACTATTTATCAATATAACAATGGCAGGACGAGAAAAGAATTGCAAATGGTATTTTGCAGACCAACCTAATGTGCAGGAGGTCGGTCCGAATAATGCCATGGAACAGAATTTCAAGCATCATCCTTACGCTTCGCTTGTTAGAGAAAGTATCCAGAATTCATTGGATGCAGTGCTTGACAAGTCTGAACCCGTAAGGATGGAGTTTTCATTCAAGGAAATGCGCGGAAATGAGTATCCGCAATTCTTTGAATTGAAAAATCATATACAAGGCTGCATAGACTATTATCCCAACAACCGCAATGCAAAGGCAATATACGAACCTATGCTGAAGTTGTTCGACGACAATTTGTATGCAGAACATTTGGGATATGTCCGTATAAGTGACTTCAATACAAAAGGTATGGCGTATAAAGAAGGAAAGACGGACAGCCCTTTCTATGCCTTTGTTCGATCTGCCGGCGTGAGTGCAAAGGATGATACCACTGCAGGAGGTTCTTTCGGTTTCGGGAAGGCTGCCTATTATCTGCTTTCGCCGATTAGTACAATTATCGTAAGTACCTGCACAGACAAGTTTGAAAAATATTTCGAGGGAGCAACCTCTCTCTGTACACATCTGTATGAAGGATGCAAGAAAGTGGCTTTCGGTTACTATGATGACAGAAACGGCAAGCCTATCTGCGATGAAACGGATATTCCTGCAAGATTCCGCCGCTCAGAGCCAGGTACTGATATAAATATCCTTGGCTTCAACTTAAAATATACGGATGAAGCCGTGAAGGAAATGACGGAAGCCGTACTCCGTAACTTCTGGATGGCTATCCTGAATGGAAAATTGGTTGTAGATATCAACGGAACCGTTCATATTGACAAACACACCATCGCGGATTTGATGGAGGAAACGTTTGAGGAACTAGACGACAACACAAGAAAGGCCGGTTATTACAATCCGCGCCCCTATTTCGATGCAGTACGTCTTGCTAATACTTCAAAGAAGTACTTGCTTTACGAAACAGCACTTTCCCTGCTTGGCCACGTATGTTTTTTTGTTTCAAAATCCAAGAGAGCAACCGATAAGATTTCCTACCTCAGAGCCAATCAGATGCTGATATACAGCAAGCGAACAAAAACAAACTACGGAATGTATGGAGTGTTCTTCTGTGACAGCGATAAAGGTAACGAGATACTCGTAAATTTAGAGAACCCTGCCCACGATGAGTGGAAACCGAACAATTGGCGTGAGGGCACCCGTGTCAATGGCAAAGGACGTGTTGCAATGCAAGAGATGGATGATTTTATCAATAAATCTCTCAATAAAACTTTTGCATTGAATGAAAAATTAGCTGTTAATATCAAGGGACTTGAGGATTTTCTGTATATTCCTACATCGCAGGAAGAGGACGAGGATATGGAAACTGACAATGGAATGGACTCAGTTCAGGGTAAGCCGACCGGAAAGATTCAAGAAGACGGTACTTCCTACACAACAGATATCCCGAAAGAAGATGATAATCCAGGAATCTCTCCAAGAAAAGACTCATCTTCGACTGGTCATGTGATGATAAATACCACAACTCCTGCTAGCGACGGCGAAGGTCGTCTGCGGTCTGGAAATGGTAGTGGAGAGCGTAAGCCAAATTCTCCGGGAATAAAGAAGCCCGGTGATGCTACTGCATCACACACACCAGACCAAGGTGGTGAGAATGGTATATTTGCAACGCCTATCAATGTGCCTTACCGTACATTCTCTCAGAAAGAAGACGGAAAGATATACCATTATGTAGTACTGCATCCGGAAAACGAGGTTGATAATGCCCGTCTGCGTTTTTTTGCTGTCGGTGAGGAAAACGACGAAGAATTGTCCGTGGCTGAATCTAGCATGGGAAATGTCAGCGGGAACATAATTAGGGACTTGCACATGAATAAAGGGAGTATGCGCATAAGAATACGTTTTTCAGATAGCATGAAGCACTCACTTAAAATGACAGCGGAGGAATTGCATGAAATATAATGTATCATTGCCGTATCCGGTTCTTGGCATCTATGATGATGTATATCCTCTTCTGAAGGAGGGATGCATTCAGATGGCAGATCCGGTAAAGACGGAAACAGACTACAGGTTCAATATAAAACTGAACCAGTGTAACAAGGATATCACCCGCCTGGTAGAAGAAGGTAAGGCTCTGTATGCTTGCGAGGTAACTTGCAAGAAGACCTTTATGCGCCTATGTTTTAAATCTGCTACCCCAGAATTCGAGATTACTTTGGGCAGGAAGGATGTAAACGGACGCATAGACTTTCAGTGCTTTATAGCTGTTACGGGGCAGCTTTTGGGCTATACAAACAAGGATTTCCATGAGGATTATCATGGTTTTTCATTTGACCTTGAAGCCGGTGACCTGCTTGCAGTATTTCCGCTTGCATGGTGGAATACCAACATAAAATTCGATAAACTTTATGCAGCAGGTTCTTTCATGCAGATAATAGAGGCTGCTGACGGAATAGAGCGTACATGGTTCAATCTTGATAATGACAGGATTCTGATTGAGATGCCGCATGACCTGTTCATACAGTATCAGCGTATAGGAAATGCTTTCCCGGAAATAATCCACTCATCTCTGGTGCATAATGCTTTGGTGTATGCGCTCAGTAACCTATCAGACTATAAGGATTCAGGTAAATTGTGGGCAGACAGTCTGATGGCACGAATGGCCGAACCTCAGTTTAGTACTTACGACCTTACAGACATGAATCAGGTGTATCGTGTAGCAGATATGCTGCTCAAAGATCCGTACAAGCGTATGCTAGACAGTCTTGAACGTATTGCGAACTCACAAACAGAAGAACAGGAGGACTGATTATGGAATTGCAGAAAGTATTCAAGCGTTCATACATGGAGGAGCTTAGACGCAACATACATGTATCCGATTATCAGGGTGAAATCTTTCCATTTGAACCATCAAAGGTAAAATCATTGGCTAATGTATATAAGCCGGAAGACTTGCTTGACAGGCTTGATCCTGAGGATGATTTTACCTCCGCAGTCGAGATATATAAGGCATACAGCTCAATTAGCCCTCTTCTTGCATCTCTACCTGACTTATGGGTTTATCTGGCGCATGTAGACCTGTTCCCATACGTCCAACAAAGATGGCCGAAAGTTTTGGAGGATGGCGTAGATGAAAAGTACATACTCAACCATTGGCATGAGAATGACCATTTCATGCGAACGACATTCGCAGGGTTATGGTGGCATACATACCTGACATATGACGAGTCAAGGACTAATCCAACAGAACTCACTGAAGTGCTTTTTAAGTCTCAAGACTTCAGAACCCTCCGTTTTGGCGAACTTGGTTTGATAAGACATAAACCTGCCATGATGGGTGTCCTTGAATTTCTGATGGAAAATCCAGAGATAATGCAAAATGCATTTGACGCTCGTGGTCAGTATATCTCCAGATATTTTAATCTGCTTGGGGGAACTAGGCCGCTTGCATTTATGGATAAATCTTATTTCAAAGCATCCTTGGATAAGGTAAAAGACAAATTATTAGCTATAAAGTCTATTCATGACGTACAAAATAAAGTAATTGACATTGAATGATGAAGAAATACACTTTTATTGATTTATTTGCCGGTTGTGGCGGTCTCAGTGAGGGCTTCTTACAGACAGAGAAGTTTGAAGGATTGGCTCATGTTGAATGGGAAACCCCTATGGTGAACACCTTGCGCCAACGGCTCATAGATAAGTGGCATCATTCAGAGAATGAGGCAAAGAAGCGCGTAATCAAGTTTGATGTTCAGAAAACAGAAGAACTGATACATGGAAATTGGACAGAAGAGACAAAAAAACTATACGAGAAGGAAAATCACGAGTCTGTTGTTGAAAAAGGCCTTGCAGGTCTAGTCGGCAACGAAACAGTCGATTTGATTATCGGAGGTCCTCCTTGTCAGGCATACTCTATTGCAGGAAGAGCACAAGATCCGAATTCAATGAAAGATGACTATAGAAACTATCTTTTTGAGAGTTTCGTTAAAATCGTTGCCTTCTTCAAACCGAAAGCATTTGTGTTTGAGAATGTGCCGGGACTGCTTAGCGCGTGTCCTGGGGACAAACCTGTTCGCGAACGAATCTTTGAAGCCTTCAAGGCTATCGGGTATGATATCAGACCCCCCGAAACGCTGAAGGAATCTGTATATTGTGCAGAAGATTTTGATGTTCCTCAAAAAAGAAATAGGATCATAATTATCGGAACGAAACACGATTCCGTTTTTAATACAGAGGATTTCTATACGGCTTTGAATGCCCACAAAAGCAAGGCTGCCCACAAGACCGTTAAGGATGCTATCGGCATGATGCCAAAGCTGACCCCAAAGGATAAGATAGAGAAGGTCGGACGTGCAAATATATCCCATGAGCAGCTGAATGGAGAACAGATAGATCTTCATATACCGCGCTATCATGGCGAACGTGACCAGAGACTCTTTACGGAGTGGCTTGCAAATAATATGAACAAGTTTCCTCAAAAGGAGAAAATGGAATTCTACACTAAAATAACAGGCCATACCTCCAATCATATAAAATATAGAAATATAGAATGGGATAAGCCATCACCTACAATAGTTGCTCATTTACACAAAGATGGATATATGTTTATTCACCCGGACATTGAGCAATTAAGAACAATAACTATCAGGGAAGCTGCGCTGCTGCAGTCATTTCCCATGGACTACAAATTTGTAGCCTCTAATCCGTATTGTTATAAAATGATCGGAAATGCAGTACCCATGTTATTTGCAAAGGGAATAGCAGAGGCGATGTATGATGTATTAAAGTCAAAAGAATAATGAAGCGAAAACTCAATATACTTATTGCATGTGAAGAAAGTCAGGCTTGCTGCAGAGCATTCCGTGCCATGGGACACAATGCTTATAGCTGTGACTTGTTTGAGTGTAGCGGAACAATATTTGGAACTGAAATCAAGGACCCGCATCCTGAATGGCATTTTAATCATGATGTTACAACCGTTCTGAACAAGACAAACCTTACTCTCCAAAATGGCGAGCAGGCAGTTGTTGAAGGGGATTGGGATATCATGATTGGTCACCCCCCATGCACCTTCCTTGCAGTAAGTGGAGCTAAGTGGATGTATCATCCTGAAGACAAAGATAAACCTGTCGAGGAAAGGCGTCCGCACCCCAATTTCCCTACAAGAAAACGCGATCAGGAAGATGGTGCTGCCTTCTTTATGTTTCTAGCACGTGCAGATGTCAAACGTATTGCCATAGAGAATCCTGTTGGAGTGATGAGCTCCCGTTGGAGAAAGCCAGATCAGTCAATCCAACCATATATGTTTGGAGACCCTTACTCAAAGAATACGTGCCTTTGGTTGAAGAATCTACGTCCTCTTCATCCATCCAAGGAAACTTCAGATCATGGAGAAAGAATATACTTCGGAAGCGGAAAGTCTCAGCCTAAATGGTATTCGGATGGTCTTACAAAAACCAAGACTAAAGAAGATAGGCAGAAATGGAGAAGCAAGACCTTTCCAAACATTGCAAGAGTCATTGCAGAGCAATGGACGATCCAAATAGCTGCAGAAGAGAATCTTTTGGAGGACAAGGAATGGGAAATTCTTGGCCGAGACTATTTGAGTCTTCTCGATAGAATGACAAAGGGTATCAGATACCGTACTGCAGACGTTGATCCTAAAACGGAAAAGAGAAGATACCCGATACATTTTAATGCAGAAATGCTTAACGAAATAGAAAAACGGGAGCAATCCCTTATTGACTATTGGAATAAATTGAAACTATGAAAGTATATATAAGGAAAATCATGAAGCATGACATAACTCACGAAGTGAGTCTGACAGCTTATGTCTATTATGAGTTCTTTGACGGCAGAGATTCTGTTTCATTTCAGATAAACGGCGAAGGCTCCATATATGATGTGACTTTCAATAATGCTACTGACCTCAGGTTCGGAGGTGATTTCAAAACCATGTGTAGATTATTGGAAGTAAGGCTAGGTGATTTTCTGCATATAACTCATAACGGGAATGGGATGTATTCTATAAGAGTAGAACGTGCTAATGAGGCCTCTGCTTCCAAGTATTATCCTTTCTTTACAGGAACAAGAAGACATCTCATTGCGACAATAGCCAATGGTGTAGTTTCAACTCAATACATAAGATGATATGGGAGATGTATTATGTAAATGGCGAATGCCAAAAGTAGAACATGTTGTGGAATTGGTTCAAGAACTTCCCAAAGAGGAAATGGCAGAGAATGAATTCAAAATTTATATGTCAGGTTCTATCTATGGTGAAGGCTTTACTAGAACAGCATATCAGCTTGCATGTCAGTTGGGCTTGTATTGTATAGATAACCAAATATATATACCTCGTTTTAATAGGAATGTATCGGAGAATGAGGCTGAATCATATTTGGAAAAATGGGTATGGACATACTACATACCTAATCCCTATACAAAAAGTTTCGCACAAGGTTGTAAACCTCTACCTGTGTTGACTTCTATTATCAAATACATAGAAGAGAATCCGGATGTACGGAATCTAGAACAGGTATGCCAAGATATATGGGGAGAACCTATAGGAAATCTTGCAAATATAAAATATGCAATCAATCAATATAGCAAAGCTGTACGAGTTGATGATCACAACAATATAATATTAGAGCCAAATTATAAGGAGATTATGACTATGGCATTGGAAAGAAATAACAAACGTGCATTTTTTGATAGTCTGAGTACCCCATCGGGAACAGGCAATCCTGAAAATAAACAGTCTGTTGAGCCTGCAGGTGAATCAACCGAATTAAATTCTCAGGAATACTCATACATTGCTGCGATAAAGACTAAGCCGTTCCTTATTCTTGGAGGTTTCTCCGGTACCGGAAAGAGCCAGAAGGTAAAGGAACTTGCATTTGCTACCTGCCCTTGCGACGGGCATCTCAATGTGTCGGAGACATCGCCTGGGAATTACCTCCTAGTGAGCGTCAAGCCCAACTGGCACGACGCAACAGATATTACGGGATTCCGCTCGTCTGTCAACAAGAATTACTACGTGACAGACTTTATGCGTTTTCTTGTGAAGGCAAAGCAATATCCTGAGGTTCCATTCTTTGTATGCCTTGATGAGATGAATCTTGCCCCCGTAGAGGAATACTTTGCGGATTTTCTGAGTGTTATCGAGTCAAGAAAGAAGAAAAATGACGGAACTATCGTAACGGATGCACTTGTTCCTGCAAGCGTATTCCGTGCGGATGACTATGACGCCGAGTTCAATATCTTCATGAGTCTGGGACTGGCTACGACCAATCTAGAGTGGAAACCGGACGAGCTGAATGCCCTGTCAAAGGAAGAATATGCACAGGCTTTTATCCGTCAGGATATTGTGGAAGAACTGAAGCGTGACGGACTGACTATACCTCAGAATGTCATTATCATAGGCACAGTCAATATGGACGACACTACCAATTCATTTTCGCGTAAGGTTATCGACAGGGCAATGACCTTTGAAACCATCGTAAATGAATTTGATGACTCCTATTTTGCAGGTGATGTAGCGCTTCACTATACAAGCAAACCGCGAAGCGGCAAACTGTTCATCAGTGATGAGGTGCGAGCAACGCAGATGATGGAAGCAGGCAATTTCGAGCTGACAGGTGATGAACAGCACAGAATCCTAGAGTTTATCAACAGCATCAATAGTGATCTGGAGGGCAGTCCCTTCAAGATAAGCTATCGAATCCTGAACGAAACGATCCTACTTTACAGAGCAAAGAAGGAAATTCAGAAAATTATGGATGAGGAGGGAGGATTTGAAGATGACGTTACTTTCAATACTGACCTTGACAACGTATTTGATGAAATCCTAATGCAGAAGATACTCCCGCGTATCGAGGGTGACTACGAAAAGTGCAACAAGTGTCTCACCAAACTTTCAGCTCGGGCAGAAGACAACAATTGGAAACAGAGCATGGACAAGATTGAGTTCATGATAGCCCGTTTCGGAAAGGACAAGAGTGGATTTACAAGTTTCTGGAACTAAGTCATTGAAATATGGATGTTCTGATTTTTGAGAATAGCGAATACCGGCTTACAATAAGCACTGCTTCCATCGAATATGCATGGGAGCGGTTTGAGCGTCGCGTAAAGGACGCTGCACCACGTTACTGCGATTATAGGTCAAGTAGCGAGGGAAAACTTTCTCTGTATTATCCGTTTGGCGATAACCGGGACATCCAGAGTCTGAATCCTGAAGTATCAGCAGAGGAATGGCTGAACAGGCATCCTGTGGTTTTCGAGACCTGTGAATATCAGTTTGCAGTGGAATTCAAGAATATATGGGATACTAGTGATGCGAAACATTTACCCAAGGTCAGACATCAGATAAAGACCGTCGGTGAGTCCTTTAAGTTCTATCCCAACGGAAAGCATTCGGGCATACTTGTAGGTAGTATTGACTTTCTCAACTCTCCGGGAAAGTTTAGTTTCGCCTTTGAATACAGAGATGGGACAGACCAAATGGTCAAGCAGTCGTTTGAACTGTACGTGGCTTCACCTAAATTGGATACCAAGAGTGACCTCCAAAAAATCACATCCCTTATAAATGAAGAATACGAGAATTATGTATTCGACTACCTGACACTTACGTTCAGCAGTTTCTCGCTCAAGCGTTCCGAAAGAAACAACAGCATCATTTGGTTGAGCATCTTCAAGACTGTCGTTGATGAGTATTTTCGGGGAGTACGCTATATTATCTCATGCCCTAACAACAAGTCTGTGCGCAAGACATACCATGCACGTCCTGATCGCATACGCCGCTGGAGCCAGCGCGAAGAAGAACGTTACCGCAATCTTGGGACTGACGCAGAGAAGCACTTCTTCCGCTATGAGCAGACAGAGAATACCGTCAATACACGCGAAAACAGATTCGTCAAATACTCACTTCACGTCCTTGGAAAGAAATTTAGGGAAGTATTCAATGAAGTGAGCAGCCTGTATGGCGATATGGACGCTGAAGAGCGGAATCGTCTTGATGAGTATAACAGAGATTTCCGCCGTATGGAGGCACACGGATTTTTCCGTAAGGTGGGCGAGTTTGAAGGATTCCGTCAGGAAAGCGCAATTCTTCAGCAGAGAACGGGATATAGTCAGATTTACAAGTCGTGGCTTATGCTGAAGAACTCTCTCGACCTTGTGGATGGTAAGACTGATGTTGGCATGAAGAAAATATGGGAACTCTATGAAATATGGTGTTTCCTTGTCATGAAACGCCTGATAGCAAAAGTATTGCATCTTGAACTTAGCGATGCGGAGCATGTACGTGAAAACAAGGCCGAGATGATAAATACTATGCAGAAGAGCGAGATGACTCACGTGGTAGAGTTTGACAATATATCAAACGGCGATGTTGTCCGTCTGGAGTATCAGCATACTTATAACAGGAAGAGCAAGGATGTAAGAACCACTACAACGGAGCAGCGCCCCGATATAGTTGTCACTATCAGGAAGCCTGACGGCTTTGTCCTGACATACCTGTATGATGCCAAATACCGAGTGCAGGACGACCGCAAGGACGGCGAGTTGGACGAAGGAGCGGATATTGATATGGCAGACTATCCTCTGCCTGATGCTATCAATCAGATGCACCGATACCGTGACGCTATCTACTATGCCATAAAGGAGGATGAGCGTCCGCATGGCAAGGAAATCATAGGCGGATATATATTGTTCCCCGGACGGGCTGAGGGCACATCCATATACAGTCGCTACTTCTATAAGAGTATCGAGACCGTGAATATCGGAGCATTCCCGCTACTTCCGGCAGACAGGGATTCTGGGGAGCTCGTCCAATGCCCTCTTTTAGAAGAGCATCTGACATCAATTCTGCAGGACAATTCTGCCTACGAGCAGATAAAGGACAGCATTCCACAGAAGGGACTGACATACAGTCTGAAGCCTGGAGAAGCTGATAGCCTTGTTCTCGTCGGATACGTAAAGAAAAAAGATAAGGAACTTATCCTGTCCAATAAAATGTATTATACGAGAGTAGAGTTTGAACTTGGTTCCCTGCGTCTGCGGCCGGGATTCGAGTGGACTGAATATCTGTTGCTTTACGATGCGGACACCGATGAAAAATGGCTCTACAAGCTTAATAATAGAGGGCCCCGCATTGCATCCCGACAGGCACTGGCAGAAAAGGGGTTCACGCCAAAGCACGGAGATTTCTTCTTCGTATTTGATATGGCAGAATCAGAACAACCTGTCAGGATAGACAGCAACATAATATTGCCGAAAGGAAATAAGAAATACGAACCGTTTTTTATTACAGTCAATGAGTTAAACCAAAAATAAAGAACTATGTCTGACCGCCTGACCACAGAACAACGCCACAGGAATATGGCTGCGATTCGTGCCAAAGACACGAAGCCGGAACTTCTTGTGCGTAAATTTCTGTGGTCGCGTGGTTTCAGGTACCGGCTGAACCATTCGCGTCTGCCGGGAAAACCTGACATAGTGCTGCGCCGTTACCGCACATGCATCTTCATCAACGGATGCTTCTGGCATGGGCACGACGGATGCAGATACTTCGTCATGCCGAAATCGAATACCGATTTCTGGAAGGCGAAGATTGACCGAAACAAGGAACGCGACTCTGAGACTCAGCGCAAGCTCGCCTCGATGGGATGGCACTGCATAACCATATGGGAATGCCAGCTGAAGCCTAAAGTAAGGGACGCAACCCTAGACTCTCTCGAATATACGCTGTCGCACATCTTCCTCAAAGACCACAGCATCAAGTCATATGAGATGCCGGAGGAAGAGGTTCAGATGGCAGCAGAAGATGAAGCTGAGTATCAATCAAAACTAATAACCGAATAACAAAATCTGATATATTATGGATGCAGGAACAAAGCAACTTGCCGATATACTAAATGGTAACAGAGTGTTGGAGGTGCCTTACTACCAGAGAAGCTACGTCTGGAAGGAAGAGCAGTGGGAAAGACTATTGTCTGATATGGAATACATAACCAGTACGGGGCAGGACTATTTCCTAGGTTCCATTATCCTTAAACAGGAACAGACAGGAATCTCGCCTTACGACTTGCAGACTGTCATTGATGGACAACAACGTTTCACAACGCTTGCATTGTTCTTCAAATCTTTATGTCTGAAAACAGATGATCTAGAGACCTTTGAAGGTAAATTCACTGTCAGGGACAAGAAAGCAAAAACTAGGCACATTGCTATACGTCACAGCATAAACGACAGACGGGATTTTGAGAAGGTTATGGTACTGGACTCAGACTGCAAGCTAGAATCTGATGTACCTAGCAACATAATAGACGCATACAATTATTTTCACGAAAATATCGACCCGGAGAAAGTTGATGTTGATGTTCTCTTGAACCACATAATCTTTATCGGCATATCACTTCAGGCCGGTGAAGATGAGCAGGCAATATTTGATACGATAAACTCGTTGGGCGTAAAGCTTACTACAGGTGAACTTCTGAAGAATTACTTCTTCACTGAAAGTACAAGACAGGAGTACGAGCATTTGTGGATGCCTATTTTTGAGAAAGACAGAGAACTTGCCAATTATTGGGATTCGACAATAAATTCCGGTCGTATCAAAAGAGCCAATATCGATTTTTTCTTCAACGCTTATCTGTGTATCAAGATTCAGGATCCGTCCATAAAAGTAAGTGCTGAACATAAGGTCAGATACCGTCGTTCTGTAGGTCTGTTCAATAATTACAAAGACCTGATAAGTACATACAGTATTGACAAGAAAGATATGATATGGGATATTCTAGAGTATGCCCAGTTGTATCATGACAATATCAACCCTGAGATAGCTAATGGCGAAATCCCAGGTAAGCCAGGTATTGAGCGCATCAACTTCCTTATATTCGTACTTGAATATACAACACTTGTTCCTTACATCCTGTACATACTTAGAAATGTATCATCTGAAGAAGAGCGTAATGAAATCTTCGGTTACATTGAGTCGTATGTTCTTCGCCGTCAGGTGTGCCGGAGTGACAACAAGAATTTCAGCGACCTTTTCGGCGAGAATCTGATTTTGAACCAGATACTTACCATAGATGATCTGCGTGACTATCTAGAAAACAAGAGCGAAGAACAGGCATTGGCATTACCAAGTGACGGTATGGTTAGAAAGGGTTTTGTAAACAGTCACCTTCCTAATAAGCGTTCACTCGCCATATTATATCTTATGGAAACAGCATTGCGTGAGGGTAAGCCACACGCCACGAAACTCTATACGTTTGATATGTATAGCTTGGAACATCTCTTACCTAAAAACTGGCAAGACAAGTGGCCGATGTTGGATGGTTATGACAAAGACCAAAGGGATGACTTGAAACTCTGCTTAGGCAACCTTGCCATGCTTCCTGCAAAGTTGAATACTTCTATAAGCAATGCATCATGGCAAACCAAAAAGTCTGGCAAAGGGAAGTCACAGGGACTTTTGTTCTACGCAGCTGATATCGTAACTATGTCAGATACTCTTAGCTTGATTGCATGGAATGAGAAAACCATACAGATTCGTGCTAAATGGCTTGCTGAAAAAGCCATAGAGATCTGGCCTTCATACTTGCCTGAGGATGAAGAGGATGCTGCTGATGCCGAAGATCTTACTTTCATTGACAAAGTCAAGAGGAATTGCGAGAACCACGACTATACAAAATTCTCTCTGAATGGCAAGCCGGCGACGACTAAGAATCAATTCGTTCTTGATGTGGTAAGAGCATATATAGAAAAGCATCCGTCGGTGACCTATACTGAGCTCTTGAAAGTCTTCCATGAGGGACTCTGCTCAAGAGGTCACAAACACAAAGGATTGCTGTTGTCCGTTGATGCCCATAGCAAATGGGATAATAAATATAAGGACAGACGCTATAGTGTCAAGATGAATGGCGGCAAACTTGTGTCCGGTGACGGTGTAGAATTCTATGTCAACACCCAATGGGAGATTGCCTATATGCATGGCATAATCAAACTTGCCAAAGATGAAGGATTCACAGTGAACGCGGAGAAATAGTCTGATGTTTCCCTAGCTTTTATTTGTCTCCTTATGGCATCTTTTTGCGAAACAAGTCATAAAATCATTTAATCGATAGATAACACTTATCTTCTATTTAGGCTTTGGAATTTCAGAAAATATAGCTCAGGAGAAAACAATGCTCCTAGGCTTGAGATTCATTTCCACAAAGGAGTTAATGTCCTCATAGGTGAAAATGATTCTGGCAAGACAATTATGAACAAACACATAATATCTAGGAAAATTGCACAGATTAGGAACAGATACATCCTCATAAGGGGTATACTTGGATGCTCTTAGTGATTCAATCAAACCATCTTTCTCATTAAGTGTTCTATCTGTTATATCCCTAGATCCAAATCTTTTCAGTTCAAACGGCACTATAAAATATTTTGTGTAAATGGAAAATACGGGATTCAAGTTTGAGTCTCGTATTTTTTATTTTATAGATTTGCAAAATGAAGAAGATTATGAAAGAAAAGAATCAAGTAGTGCCCGATGAGGTATTAAGCAAGGAGTTCCTTATCCGGTTTAAAACAGAAGCCGATGTAAGCAAGTTTCTGAAACAGTTGCATGCCCAGGTGCTGGAGAAGATGCTTGAAGGCGAAATGGATGCCCGTTTGGGCTATGAAAAGAATTCTGTGACAGGGAACAATACCGGCAACTCCCGGAATGGCAGTTATCCGAAGAAAATCCAGACCGAACATGGAGAGTCTGTCATTTCTATTCCACGTGACCGTAACGGTCAGTTTGAGCCGATAGCAGTGCCCAAACATGAAAGTCGTGGACTTTCTATAGAAAAGCTCGTTATCTCCCTATACGCCAAAGGAATGAGCGTTTCTGACATAGAGGAAGAGATGCGTGAGATTTATGAAATAGAGCTCTCTACATCGGCCATTTCCATCATTACCAACAAAGTCAATCAGGCTGCCCAGGAGTGGCAGAACCGTCCCCTTGATCCTGTTTACCTGATAGTCTGGATGGACGGTATCGTCTTCAAGGTACGGGATAACGGCAAGATCATAAACAAGACCGTTTACCTTTGCGTCGGACTGAAACAGAACGGCCTGAAGGAAGTTCTTGGCATGTGGGTTGGCAAATCGGAAAGCTCTTCTTTCTGGATGGGCGTCCTGACCGGCTTAAAAGCCCGTGGAGTGCAGGATATACTGATTACCTGTACCGACAATCTGAATGGATTTACGGATACTATCCGCAGTGTATTCCCTCAGTCATCCACTCAAATCTGTGTGGTACATCAGATCAGAAACTCCTGTAAATATGTCGTTTATAAGGATAAGAAAGAGTTTACGGCGGATATGAAGAATATCTATAATGCACCCAACAAAGAGGTTGCAGCCACAGAACTTGACAATCTGGAAAAGAAATGGGGAGGAAAGTATCCTTATGCTATACTTTCATGGAGAAACAACTGGGATGATTTGACTGTTTTCTTCCAATTCCCGCTGGAAATCAGAAAAATAATCTACACAACCAATCTCATTGAGAACCTGAATGGAAAAATCAGAAAGTACACGAAATCAAAGCTTTCATTTCCTTCGGACGATGCTGTAAAAAAGACCGTATATCTTTCGCTTATGGAGATTGAAAAGAAATGGACAATGCCTATTTCAAACTGGGGCTTGATTATGAATCAATTTATGCTTATGTTTGAAAACAGAATCCAGATATAAGAACAAACTTACAACTGAATCCTGTTTTCATTTACACAAAATTCTGGACAGTGTCGTTCAAACAAGAAAAGAGTAGATACACCCTTAATTTTTTTTATTGCTATCACATCTCTTCCATATTGTGACTGTCCTTTTGACTGTCGTGGTGTTGATAAAACTCTATATCCCATACGTTCTAAAAGTATAGGAAATATATAGTCCAATTCATTATCCTCTTTTAAGGATTCCACATACTGTTTAATTATTTCCTGCCGTTTCATTCCAATCTTTCAATAATTCATTTATCCATTCATTTTGTTCCATAGATGTCATAGATTGAACTAGTTGCCTAGAGGGTACTGAAATTTTTATACAACCTAAATGTTGTATATTCCCACTATTATCCCTCCAGCCTCCTCCTCTTGCCAATAATAACTTTGTCATTAGGTTGTTAAAAAACTCTCATTATTTTTTCCAGCTTCCTTCATCTGTTGTTGCCAATATAGTTTTTGAGTATTCATTGCTTCTTTATACTCAACCACGTAACTGTATTGGGGGACAATTCTTTAATCGCTCTTCTTTTCTCTATAGCATCGACTCTTTGGTCATAATACTTCCTGATTTTTACAACATGCTCATTATTAATATTTAATTTATTAAAAACTTTAATTACATGCCCCATATAATCATCTAAATATGGCACCAATCTATTTATTCATCATGACATTACGAACGTGCGTTGAATCGCTCTCTACCAATGGCAATAACTTCGGAAGTCTCGTCTCCGGATCTCCATAATCTTGAAGCATACTTATAATAAATAGACATTGAGGTATTTCATCTAAGTCTTTTTGAGGATTAAATTCTGACAATTCCAAATGATAATCATCCCATAGTCTACGCCCCACAACACGATATATCCCTTTTGGGTGGATAATAAACGACAAAGCAAATTTTAGAAAATCATCACTATTTTTTTGGAAAGAAGACAGACATCCTTTCATTGTTAGAATGTCCATTGGAGTTAGATTTTCGGCAATAGTAATAAAAATATCTGCTAAAAAATTAGGATCGATTTGCATAAGCAAATATTTGGGAAAGATATGCCAGACGATATCTTAAATGAAATTTTAAATATGATGCAAAATACGGGGAAGTCTGGCGATAAATACACAATTGAACATTATGCGTGGTGTTATAAAGAGGTCCTTATAAAACATGGCCTAATACAAGAGAATAAAGACAATACATTCAGCATTATCCCTAAATGATGATACAGGAAAATATTGTAAAAATTATGACATACTGCAAAGGGCGTAAAAGACTTACAAGACAAGGCTTAAGGAGCTCAACATTCTGGCATGACATTCTATGACACCAAATCTCGTTATGTTATGGAACGCTCCTCAGGAAAATCGTTGAGAGTTTATTGACCTTCCTTACAACCTTATAGTGGTTGTTTATTTCTGTACTTTCATTGATAGTACTAACGAAGAAAAGCTGAAAGATGCCATGTCAACATCGCCGAATCGAAGGTGCTAGAGATACGCACTAACAGATCGCACCTGTTTCCTAATAGTTGCATGAAAGTCTGCCAAAACAAAAAACTGAACATTAGTAGAAAAATATCCTGAGTAAAATCATATGAATTAAGAAAAGGTGGAATATGACAAAACTTCTACGATATAATTAGATTAAAAAATATAATAAGACTTGTCCCGAATAAATGCGGCTAGGCATTATTAGTTTCGAATCGACCCTGAATCGCATCAAATTGGAGCTATTTTTCAAATATACCATCAGCCTCAATAGATGCTTGCACTAGGTAAAATTACCGTTTCCTCTTCCAGTAACCGTAATTCAAGTTTTGGATTACAGTTCATCAAGAATGTGAAATCATTATAATTAAAGGTGTTGCAAGCTTATTATCTGCATTATATTTTGGAACATATACGGGAAATCTGGTATTGAATGAAAGAGAGTCACAGTAATTGTGCACTGTTGAAACTAATAGTACCATCATTGGTCATGTACAGAAATAAAAGTAAGGCAATTTAGTATGTTGTATGTAATGCTATCCATTATAAGGTAATGTACAAGAGAGCATCTTTTTTGCCATTCGAGATGTGAATTGTTGAGAACTTATATATACATTATTCGCTAACATCTTTCTCATCTTTAGGTTTAAACATAGTCAAGCGCAATATACATAAAAAACACGAGCGTAGCCTCTATTATTCCATAATCTTTTGGTAAATAAAAAGCATGTGCCACGTTATTACGGATATTGTATCCTTTAGCTGTGAACACATACTCAAAGAATTCTATATCTTCTTCTCTGAATATTTGTAGCAAGCATGGTTCTCTAAGTAGATCATCGAGTAATGCCTGAGAAGTACTGTTACCTCGTCCTATTTTTATAACACAACCTCCATAATTACCAACCATATCACGCAGAATACCTTCAAAACGTATGGAAAGGATATCTACAGGCAACCGCCAATCAGTGGTTTTCCCCTGAAAAGAGCGATTATACTGTTTAATGAGTGTCTCTATTCCGTAATCAATCTGTGAAAACCATGTAGCCGTAACCACTTGGCCAGACCTAGTATATTCCAATTGAATACCAAAACAGGTGTTTTCTAGGAACCATTTCTTCAATTTACCATAAGTCAATTGTTTTGTATTGACTGCGGTAAGAAACATATTTACTACGGAATGTCTTAATATATTCATGAGCCATATATCGTATGTCTGACGTAGATCAAAACCCTCACCTGCATTCCTACTGTTTCCGTTGATGTCCACAATCTTATTCACAAAGCCAAGTTTTTCTGCTGTAGATTTACTTGCAGACATCCGCATACGTATTTGTTCGTAGAAGGGAAAAAGAAACCGATCAGGGCATGAAAGATTCATCAATAACCAACTTAGTTTACCTTCAAGCAGTTCCTTTGCCAGATTCCCAAAGTATTCAACTATCGCGGTGTCTGTTTTATTCTCAATTTTGAAATGCAACATCACCAGTTTTTTCTTATTTTCACGAAAGGCTTGTTCTGCCTTATTCTTCTTTTCAGTCAAGTTCGCCTTATGATAGAACGCAATAGCTTTTTCAAGATGCCCTTCGTTCATCCACGGTATGGCGATATTATTCGGTGAAATTGTCGGATCAACTAGTTGCTCTATCTCCACCCAACGCTTCATAAAAAAAGTTTATGTACGGCTTTGACTCTCTTTGAAGCTTTAAAGAATAGAATAAACCTAACTCACAGCAGTTTTCCCGCCACTTATCTTTGGCTAATGGTAACAAATTCCGACATAAGTATACAATTTTCCCTGCATCCATACTTGGGGAAAACCCTTTTCCCTTAACTAGTCTTATACAAACTATTTTTGTGCGGTATCCGTAGTCTGACTCCAAAATTTTCCAAATCAAATCACTAGCTTCCAGTATCCTATACTTCACTCTTTTAGTCAACGACATCAAAATTTCTATAGCATTTTCTGCCCGATACGGATATTCTTCTTTATTTTCTGGTAATAAAGTACCAATCACCGCTATCAAAGCATCAATAGATCGTTTTGCATATCGATTGTCGTTTGTAAACAAATAATTAAAGTAATGGTATCTATACTTTAACAGTTGGTTCTTCGTCGTTTTAGTACGATCATCAAAATAAGCTATAAAAAAAATCCTTATCTATGAAACAATTTGCATCCTCTGCCAACTGTTCAATTTTCCACCATAAAAGAACCTCAAGTCGTGCTTTGGGTTGCTCTTCTGGTAAAAAAGTATCATACAAGAACGCCCCGTCTATATGCTTATTATCTTGTTTCTTCTCAAGGTATTCGTACAATTCAGCTAAAGTTGCCATAGTCCCTTAGCTAGTCATCACTATAGCAAAATCCATAACTGTCCGAGCCACGAAGTGATTCATAGCTCAGTTCTCCAATCAGCCTTGGTGCTTTCAGCCAATCAAAATTGGCAAACACATATAGTCGTTTCATGGCTTATTCTTTTTTAGATGCTCTCTTTCGCTTTTTTAAACTTAAATCCTGTAAAGCCTCTCCCATTGCGTCTTCTTTGGCAAGGAGAAGTATATCATCATCAAGTTGAAGCGCATAAAGAACTCTAAGATAAATGCCGATAGCTACTGTCGGTGCCCCCTTTTCTATCCGACCAACCGTAAGCGGTGAGCAGGTTGCACGTTCGGCAACCTGAGCCATGCTGAGGTTCCTGCGCAGTCTAGCCAGTCTTATCTGTTCTCCCACTATCTGCATCTTCTGCTCCAGTTTGCTTGGCAACTTGGTACCCATCGTACTTTTCGTCATAATTCAACATATCATATAATATGCAAATATAGCAATTTAACTTTATTTTATGATGGGTTACAGAAATAAATTCAAAAATTTATTTCTGTTGCAATCTGCTTTGGGCACATTATGTGATATCGAGATATTAAATGCTATTATATTATTCATAAGGCTGATATTTTACAGATAATAAACAATATATTGTTTATAGAAATATAGCAATAAATTGAACAATAAAAGAATTAATACTTCTTTTTCTGTTCAAATTATTACTGCTTAGACAATCTTAAGAAATAGCGACTGCTGTCATATAAGTCTGTTGTTTGTAACAATCACCGAAACACTGATCACTCACAACTGAACTATCTCAAAGCCCTTATGGCTGAAGAAAAGGCCATTAGTTCGACTGAAGTGATGCATCGCTATCTATCCCCTCGGTTTCAGAGCCATTTTTGTACCTTTTCTCATCAGAAAACGGCATTTTTCACAAGTTTTTGTACCGCACATTTTGATATTCAAGAAATTACACTTACTTTTACTTTCCAAGATGGAGCTACAAGCCGAGAATGGTGCTAAAAATCACTAACTTACACATTATCAGACACTTGCCAACCTACCGGTTGTACCTTTTAGAGTGCTACACTATTGATAATCAACGATGTACACATACTTATAGGGAAAGTGTCCTTACGCTATACTTTCAAGGAGAAACAACTGGGATGATCTGACTGTTTTCTTCCAGTTCCCGCTAGAAATCAGAAAAATAATCTATACTACAAATCTCATTGAAAACCTGAATGGAAAAATCAGAAAGTACACGAAATCAAAGCTTTCATTCCCTTCGGATGATGCAGTCAAAAAGACCGTTTATCTTTCACTTATGGAGATTGAGAAGAAATGGACACAGCCTATTCATAACTGGGGCTTGATTATGAATCAATTTATAATTATTTTTGAAAACAGAATCCAAATATAAGAACAAACTTACAGCTGAATCCTGTTTCCATTTACACAAAATTTTGGACAGTGTCGTTTTGATACACCCTCTTAATATCATTAATACTAACAGCCCTTATTATCCAAAAGTATCTTCGTCCTTTTCTCTTTTTGTTTTCTTGATTCCAGCCTGAACTTCGGGAAGAAGTTCCTGATTTGTAGCTCGACTGGCTCGTCTCGCTCTATCATCTGCCCAGCCTCTCAAACCACGAATTTTCTCAGACATAGTTTTAGCCAAAGGGATAATTTGTGAACATGCAGTTTCAGGATAGCGAACATTTACAACCGGATTTATAGGGTTCCAACTGCAAGGCATACAGCACACGCAGATAGATGCCGATGACCACGGTAGGCGTCCCCTTTTCAATGCGGCTTACTGTCAGAGGCGAACATGTTGCCCGCTCAGCCACCTGAACAATGCTCAAATTCCGACGCAAACGAGCCAGTTTGATTTGCTCTCCCACAATTTGCATCTTCTGTTCCAATTTTCGGGGTAACTTGATCCCCATCGTATTCTTCGCCATACTCTAAACTATATCAACCTATCACATAATAAAGTAAACATAGCTATTTTGGTTTATTACATGATAACTTGATAAAGAAAAACAATCAGCTTTTCAGTGGCCAATCACACATTTTCGAGGATACTTTTGCCTTAAAACTACACTTTTTAGAGGATAAATCCTTGTAAACCCAGAAAAATCCATCAAATATCCAACAAATATCACTATCTTTGCTCACAACAAAGTCAGCAAAAGGACTTCATAGAAAGGAAACAAAACAGGGACTTTGGATACATCGAAAGCACGAAATTGTACCGAATAGCATCGGTTCAAGACCAAGAAAAACTTGAACCACTATTCCACCACAAATTCAGCGCCGAAACCGGGTCAAGGACCACACGGACACAGAACTTGAGCCACCGGCCTGCAAATCGCTGATACTCAACAGCCATCTAAAACTGCATCGAAAATTCTGCCAACGAGGATTTAGAAAGATGTAATTCTAGCAAAGAATTCAACTATATTGAGAAATTATCGGAATATTTTTTAAACTCTCCAATGAATATTGAAAATATTTCCGTATTTTTGAGATCATAATAAAAATACTTTCAATTTTTAGAAGCAAATATATGAAACAACAGTTTTGCCAGAGTTGCGGTATGCCTCTCACTGATACAAATGAAGGAACAAACTCTGATGGAAGTTTGAACAATGAATACTGTTCTTATTGTTATCAGAAAGGACAATTCACACAAGATTTTACCCTGAACCAGATGATAGAATTTTGTACCCAATTTACGGATCAGATAAATAAGGAGACAGGATGGAATCTTACTCCGGAACAGGCTAAAGAAAATATGAGACAATTCTTCCCTACTCTTAAACGATGGAAAGAAAAAGATGAAAGAACACTTACAGAAAACGCAACCGGCTTGCTTGCACAATGTAAGGAGATTACGATTGTCTCAATTGACGCAGAAGGATTTCCACGTCCGGTTCCAATATCCAAAATCAGTTCAAAAGGATGTAATGAGGTATGGTTAGCAACCGCTGCTAATTCAGTAAAGATTACAGACTTCAAATTGAACAACAAAGCCGGACTTTGTTATTCAAACTATGGTGACAGTGTTGGCTTGAGAGGAATCATTGAGATTATAACTGATGACAACATACGAAAAGAAATGTGGCAAGACTGGCTCATCAATCATTTCCCGTATGGCCCTACAGATCCTAATTTTGTGCTTTTACATTTCATAGGAAAAGAAGCTACATTTTGGATTAATGGAGAATTCTCACACGAAAAATTGTAACATAAATTCATATTATGAAGAATAGGCATAGCATTCTTTATGTCTTGCATTCATTATGGAAAGAATAAGATATTTAGGACAACAACCTCTTACTGAAAGGACAAAATTGCAAGATACAAATTAAAACAGCAGACAATGGAAATTCATAATTTACTGGATGTCAAATCAAGAAGCGAGTGTCGCCTAACGGTTTTTACAATAGACAAGGATATATTGCAAAAACCACAATCTGACCCGGTAGTGTGAAACAACTTTTGCCAATTTCCTGATTTATATAAGCGAATCAGAATTGATGCTATCCAAATCAAGAAGAATCAGCCCGAACTTTTTGAAAGTCGCCTGAACAAATTCATAGAAAATACCCGAAAAGGACTCCTTTACGGAGAATGGAATGACAACGGAAGATTATAAAATTACAGAAAAGCATTAATCTATTTCTATATTTTGTTACCTTTGCATCTAAGATATTAAAAACAAAGATTGTTCAACCATATGAAATGGCAATTGTGCATATAGCTACGCATAATAAATAGCATTCTCAATTCAAGCTATTGTTAATATACAGGCTTATAATACAGGTCTGTGTTTCTTTATTTTGCCATTATATCAAATAATTACTTTACAAATAAGTTATGTCACCAGTTGACAGAACTTGTTGTATTTTATCATGTTGAACAATGAATTATACATATAAAAACATATGGCTCATCAACTTTCCGGTTATGATGAGCATCCTTATCGAACAACTTATTAATATAACTGATGCTATCTTCTTAGGTCATGTTGGTGAAATAGAATTAGGAGCATCCGCACTCGCCGGAATCTGGTATCTTGCCATTTATATGCTCGGTTTCGGATTCAGTATAGGTTTACAGGTTGTCATTGCACGGCGTAATGGCGAGCAGCAATATTCAGAAACAGGTAAGACATTCTTTCAAGGATTACTTTTTCTGTCGGGTTTAGCAGTTCTACTATGCAGTATTTCGAAAACAATATCTCCCATGATTCTGAGCAATCTGATTGCATCTGAGAAAGTATATTTTGCTGTTATTGATTATCTGGACTGGCGCATTTGGGGATTAATATTTTCTTTTCCATTTCTTGCGTTACGATCTTTCCTGGTCGGTATCACACTTACAAAACCTCTTAGCAAAGCTGCCTTTACTGCCGTATTGGTGAATATACCTTGTAATTGGCTTCTCATATTTTATTTCGATATGGGAATAGCCGGTGCTGCAATAGCATCTTCATTTGCAGAATTATGCTCATTGATAATATTGTCAATCTATGTTTTACGAAAAATGGATAGAAAGGTTTATGGTATGAACTGGAAATTTGATAAAAACATATTCCATCATGTCTGTTGTGTTTCTATTTGGAGTATGTTCAATCCATTTATTGGAGTAGCCTCATGGTTCGCCTTCTTCGTAGCCATTGAGCATTTGGGAGAATTAGAACTGGCAGCAACAAATGTCATACGCAGTATATCCACCTTTTTTTTCGTCATTGTCAATTCACTGGCAGCAACTACCGGCTCATTGGTAAGTAATCTGTTGGGAGCAGGACAAAAGAATCAGGTTTTCCCGTTATGTAACCGGATTATCCGTTTAGGGTATTCCGTGGGAATCCCACTTATTATCCTTTTTATAATCTGTTTCAATCCGCTTTTCAAAATTTATTCTGGTAATGAGAGCCTGATACAAATAGCACGGCTGCCATTTACAGTAGCCCTGTTGAATTATGCTTTTGCCTTACCTGGCTATGTATATATGAACGCCGTCACCGGGACAGGTGCCACACGTACAACCTTTATTTTTCAGACTGTAATCATTATAGCCTATCAGATTTATTTATGGACGATAAGCTATTTCAGCACATCCCTGTCTATATATTGGACAGCAGAATATTTATATGTGATATTGCTTGGAGGACTTTCCATTATCTATCTAAAATGCAAAAACTATTAATCGTTTGAATCCCATGATGAAAAAAATATATCCTCGTACAGGAGATACACAGACTGTTTACCTAAATGCTGTTGTAAAAGACCCGTCTATTGAAGTCGGCGATTATACGATCTATAATGATTTTGTATCCAATCCGCTACTTTTTGAACAGAATAATGTACTGTATCATTATCCAATCAATCACGAGCGATTGATAATAGGTAAATTCTGCTCCATTGCTTGCGGCACAAAGTTTCTGTTCAATTGTGCCAACCATACATTAAAATCTCTATCAACCTATACATTCCCTTTGTTTTATGAGGATTGGAATTTGGAGAAATCCAATGTTTCAGATGCATGGGATAACAAAGGAGATATCATAATAGGTAATGATGTATGGATAGGTTATGAAGCAATTATAATGGCTGGGGTACATATCGGAGATGGAGCAATCATTGCCACCCGAGCTGTTGTCACTAAAGACATACCACCTTATACCATAGTAGGCGGTATTCCTGCCAACCCGATCAGGAAGCGTTTCAGCGATGATATTATTCAAAAATTGGAAATACTGAAATGGTGGGACTGGCCTATTGAAAAAATCCATCAAAAATTACCTTACATTCTCAATGGTGACATCAGCAACTTATTTGATAATAGAAAGTAAAGAATTGTCCAAATTTAAAACCTAAAAGAGTGTAATTTGCAGGGAAACGCTCTTTTAGGTATTGGGAATCAATTCATCAGGTGATCATTTGCAAAAATATATCCTATTTGGTCAGAATTTATCCTGGTTACTCCTATTTCCACGTCAATATTGGTATGCAAGTATCCATATATACAGGCATCAATCCTATCGCCCTAATGGTACGCAACTTCCACCTGGTAGGCAAATGATAGGTAACCACCACGATATGGTTTGCTATACTTTTCTCGATTTTTTTTGCAGATAAAGTCAAGAGGCCTCGTACATCCGGTTGAACTCCTCCACCTGCAACAGCTTCCCGTCAAACTTAATCTGACGGAAGTCGTTCATACCTTTCCACACAAAATACTCATCATCCGGGTTGATATGTGATCAAAACATAGTCAGAACAAAATCAGCATCATTGATGCGGAATATATAGAGAATTATTAGAAATCAAATTGATTTACAATTTATTTAGTATACACAATTTTCAATGTATCCTTCCTGTTCATACACCCTACCATAGTGATGAATCATTTCAACCAACCCATTCAAACGTGAATCTATAATATTCAGATTTTTATATCTAAGATATTGAGTATCATACAGTCCCGCATTCCCGGATTTCAACCTCTCTTCTATATCTTCGGGAATAAGGAAATCTGCTCTGTCGCCCAAAAATTTATAAAACTCTGACTGATATATACATATACCTGCCAGATCAAAATCTCCGAAATGTATATATCTATTAGGAATTTTGATAAGCCATTCCCTTAAATCCGCCGACTGAGGGTATCTGGAGACAAACAAAACTTTATTATCTCCAAACAGATATTTCTGACTCCGTATACGACAGAAGTTTTCACCATTTTCCACTCCCACCACTATCACGTCTGACGGTATATAAAATTCATCGGGGTTTTGTATGAAAACAGCACTTCCTTCCGGAGGGGATATAACAAACTCACTATTCCTTATTCTTGCATGAATAGGTTCGTAACAGTTGACAAGAAAACCCCTGAAAGTTCGAAGCTTTACAGTTTTGGAGTCGCCGGTTTCCTGCACAAGCGTACTGCGCTGCAAGTCTTTGTTATCGCCAGAAAAGATTTCAATCCATCTTTCGAGAGAAGTGCCGGATGTATAATTATCTGAAATATATCTGCTGAATGCCACAGAATCCGTAAGGCGATAGGAAATTCTGCTGCCACTGGTTATTCCGGTTATAAGACCCTCTATCCTAAATTCATCAACTATCCATCGCGGAAGTGAGCTTGAAGGAAGAGTTCTTCCTTCAAGCATATAAAGCAACTTTTTCGCAATAGATATTGTAAATCGTTTTTTGTTTATATCCATATTATTACAAGACATTTTTATTTCCGTGTAAGCAATGACACTACCCTTGTATTGCTTTTCGCATCTTTGCTTAACAGATAAGTATATTTATAATCCTCAACATTATAAGTGGTAGGCGAACTGTTGATAAGTAATATGTTGCGGCAATTGGCAAATTCAAGTATGCCTTTCACATTATTAGGATGCAACTTACCGATTTCATCCATCATACAATGCACCTTGAAATCTCCGAATTTCCTTGAGACTTTTTCCTTGAAAACATTGATAAGCATGATGTTCACCATAGCCTTAACCAGTATGTCTGTACCATCGGAACCTACATTCGCTATTTTCTCTACCCAGCCTGTGTCGTTATCATTTTCGATAATGCGGAACTGCAGATTAAAGGTATCAGAAACGACAAGACTCTTTCTGGAAGGCTCATCCTTTAGCAGTTTGCTGAAAGCATTAAGATATTTTACAGCCCTGAGATTCACGTTCTCGCGCGAATCCTGTGAGAATAAGTCCATTCCACCCATGTTGAAGGTGTTCTCATCATTGAAATTCTTTATTTCTATAAGAAGCTGCATAAGCTTGTCGTTACTCGGCAAAGGCCTGAGTTCGATACTGCGGATAACTCCTGCGAAATTACGTTTGACAAAATCGTCATTAATATCTTTAATGGTCTTATTAATAAGACTTTCGCTTTGGGTAAGTTCTCCTGTTTCCTTTGATATGCGTCTTATTATGTTTACGTACCTTTCACTTATGCGGTTCTGGTATTCGGTAATTTTATTGTTTTCCACAAACTCACATAAATTGGATGCAAAATCCATGTAATCGGAATCACACGACAATGACTGAGGGAAACTGAAAGTATTTCTTGCAGTAAAATTACTGTTAAACAGATTGATCGATTTCTTGAAATTCTCAGTATCCTTGCCAAGAGAAACAATCAGACTTTTCAGCTCTTCCACTATCTTACCGCAAGGTTTATTGGTAGGAAGTTCTTCGGGAGTGTACGACTCCGGCGGACAGAAGCCTTCATCTTTGCGGAAATTCTCAAGAACGGAAAAATCGTTCTTTATGGCATCACGTTCGGCTGTCTTTTCCTTTATACTGTTTTTTACAGTTTCATACTGACCGGTGAGCTTGTTTTTCCGCAATGCGTATTTTTCTTCAAGCTCATCTAAATGCATCTCATTGTTCTTCTTGTTGTCGCGCAACTCCGGCTCACGATCAAACAGTTCTCTCTTATCTTTTTCATAATTCCACACAAACGACTGTTTTTGTGATATATAATCCAACTCAGACTTTATAGCATCAATTTTTGATTTATAGGAATTTATAACCGATGTATCAGCTCCCTTACCGTTTAACTCCTCATTCTGCAACTTGTGAAGTTCTTTTTTTCTGTTATCCATATCCATACGCCGGTCGGTCAGTTCCTTGTGTACTGCCTGTATCTCAACATCAACAGCACTGCGTTCTTTCTTTTCCGCCTTTCTCTGCTCGTCAGAAATCTGAAGAATCCGCTTTTCCCTTTCCTGTTTCAGAAGTTCTTCATTGTTACAACATTTTTGTCTTTCCTTTTCCTTGCCTCCAATAAATGTTTCTATCTCCTCAATCCTGTTTCTTTTCCACTCCGATTCTTTGCGTTCCCATGAAGCCTGTTCTGCCTTAATATTCTTTATCTGAAGAGGATATTGCTGTAACTGGATTTCAAGAAGATGCCTTTCGCTCGATATGGCTGAAATCTGTTTTCTGTACTTATTCTTTATCTCTTCAGTACGCTTTGTTTTTTCTTCATTCAGAAGGCTTATTTTTCTCGTATATTCATCTCTTTCGGAAGATTTGGCCTTAAATTCAGCTTTAAGCTGTTCCGGTGAGCGTAACTCACGCTGCACTTCAGCTAAATTAATTTTTACGCCATAGAAAGAGCTTTCCCCATCGGTTGAGAGTTCAGGAGAAAGATTCTGATTATAGAGTATAAGTTTTTCATCGGCAATCTTACCTATACTTTCCTGCCATCCTGACCTGTTCTTGTCGAGCCACTCGCAAAAAGAGCCTTTGCTGTTGTTTATCAGGACATTCAACGATTCTATTTCTGTGTCCACCTGTTTCCTGCAGCGTAAAATCTCATCAATTTTCGCATCATACTCTTTTTCAACTACCATAGTTTCCGCATCCGACTTCTGTCTAAGGCGGTCGCACTCCAACTTCAGACGGTCGACTTTCACAGCGGTATCCTTTTCTTCGGAAGATATGTTTCTCAACCGTTCCTCACAGTCACCTATCTCCTCCTTGAAATGAACAGTACACTCAACCCTTGTTTTCTGTTGTTTCAGGTTGGATATTTCTTCCAGTAACTGCTCCTTGCTGTCGGCTAGTGTTTTAAGTTTCTCTTCATAAACAGAGCGTATTTCTTCAGTCTGACTGTTGCTTTTCTTTGTCAATTCTGAAATCCTTTTACCAAGTTCATCTTTAAGGCATAATACCCTTTTGTTGATTTCATTCTCAAATCTTGCAAGATCGGCATCAATGCCCTGTTCCATCAAAGAGTATTTGCTTATTACATCCCGGTATGTACTCGTGAGTTCATTATATACCTTATTCAGAGACTCCAGTTCGTATTTCAGTGCCGGTTCCCTATTTACTCTTGATATAACCTCATCAATGTGTTCCTGTTCATAATATTTACGCTTTTCCCTTATCTTCTTAAGGTCAGATTCTATAATGCCGCTTAACTTTACAAGTTTGTCGCGCTCACTGTCAAACTTGTATTTTTCTTCCCCAAGTAAACGTGTAAATCGTTCGGCTTCCTCTTTAAGTTGCAGAAGCAGTTCCTCCAATTCGGGAAATTTCAGACGTGCCACCCTTTCAGAGTAGTTGAGCTGCTGTCTTCCGTTTTTAATCTGCTTTTCAGCAAACAAAAGCATTCTATAACCTTTTATTACTGTATCGGCCTGTTTTCTGACAGGTACCACACCATTCTTATCCTGCTTTATCCACAACATTACATCGGAATATTCCTGTTCGAAAGTCTCTATCTGATTCCGATAATAACTCAGGTCGACAACAAACTCATTATCATCCATTGACTGTATGATGGTATCCTTGATAAAATCGGCATCAAGCTTTGAGTTAAGGAATACATTCTGAATTGTACGCGGTATATTCTGATATCGCGAACTCTCTACAATTGCATACTTACGGAACTGAAGCAAATCCGGCTTTCTGTTGTTGCCGAATATTATATCACGAAACATATCATAGCCTGTAACCAGCGACGACACATTTGCACCCGATTCCGACACTCTTGTACGAATCACACTCCAGTCGGCCGAGACCTCGTTTTTGCCGTCAACAAACCACTCCTTACTATATGGAGCATCAATAAAGCGGAAAGCAGCCCTGCCCATCGACTTTGTTACAACTATGGTATAAGCACCGTTTTCGCGCATTACTTCATAAACTATATATGAGTTGGCAAACGGAAGATAGAAAGAATCAAAATTTTTCTTTTCTTTCGGTATACCCAATCTGAGTTTGTCTGCATTATAGAAAAACAAGACAGCCCGCAGAAGGGTACTTTTACCTACTCCCTGAGTACCAATAAAATGTACATTGCCATCCAGCTTCACTTCAGCATACGGTACATGTGCGCTGTTAAGAAATATTATCTTATTGAGATATCTCATCGTTCATTTCCTCCGATATTGTTATGCAGTCCACCAAATCCTCCATATAGTGAAATGCCGTTAATACTTTATAAGTGTTATCATGTTCATTCTCAAGTTCTATCATTCCTGCCTTTTCAAGTTCAGAAACAAGCTTCTCCACAACCTCATTATATTTCTTCTTATCCTGAAACAGTTTGGAAGCCTTATCCTTCAGTTCCATCTGGCAACTTATCTGAACTTCAATGTCTGCCGGACGGAACTTAAATCCGGGACCGAATGTAGCATCATACGTTTTAAGGAAACTAAGGTAGTCTATCCATTTCATAACTGCTTCAAGTTTGCGTTCGAGGTCGACTTTCGCCTCCTGACGGGTGAACATATAATATCCGTCACCACCTTCGAGATAAAAACCAATACCTTTATAATATTCGTAATAGTCGGTCAAATCCTCTTCTATGGCATCATAGTATCGTTTTATTGCAGGAGAAACGCTATTTGCAGAAATAAATCCGCCCTTACTCAATATATTGAATATTTCTTCTGTATATTTCATGCTTATTCTGATTATGTAATTATCGGAAATTATCTAGAGTTATTTGGAATATATCAAAGGATATTCCACGTCATAACTTGTTTCATACTTGTCGGTGAAATTCAGTCCTTCGGCATACTGCGATGCTATCTGGCAGAAAAACAAGATTCTGTTGTCTGTGCTCAGTTGCTTATGATAATTGTAGCTCATTACAAACTTAAACAGATGACTGCTTGATGCCGAGAAAGCATTATAAATTTCCTGTAAATTTATCTGGTCAAGAACTTCACCTTCTGTTTTCATATATTCCTGAGGTATAGCATCGGCCATATTCTTAGGACCTTTAGCCCGGTTCTTCCTTTTTGATATGATTTTTCTTATTATTTCCAATGCCACAGCAGAAGTACGCAGGTTATCTACCGACAACTTTATCCTGTAATTTGCCTGAGGCTCCATCCATACAGGATTTCTCATACTGACAACCTGACGTATATCAGTTTTTTCTTCCAGAAGGAACTGGTCACGAAAGTATTTCAAACGTCGAACTTTCTCGAATATCCTGTTCTGATAAGCTATAAGATTCAGGTAATGAATAATCTGTTTTTCTATCTCTATAAGATTATGATAAGAATCATTAAGCTGAAGTTTCACGTCATTCACCACTATACGCATCTGAGTGTCCATGGCAACTCTGAAAAACACAGGCTGAGTGTTATCTATTATATCTTCACTCCTGTTGATAAGAAGCGCGATGTTCTTGCGTTTTTCATCAAGATTCTTCAGTTTTGAAAGCTTTACACGATAGTTTGGTTCGTTCTTGTAAGTATTATCAATGTTGCGCTTCAAGTCTATCACATTACGCACCGTTATCATTGCGATATTTTTCAGACACCGCCTTACCTCTTTGTGATAATTATATTTCCGCTGTTCATTATCTTCTTTAAGGTAATAATCTATATTTTCATTCAGACACCTCAGATAATCATCCACAAACGAAACATTTATGTTCTCATTGACTTGTAAAACATCCTCGAAGAATTTAAGATATACATCCTCCATTTCAAGGAAATTTCCGCTATCTCTTATCATTCCGTAGTCAATGAGATATTTAATTCTTTCCTCTTTATATTCCGTGAGTTCGAGTGCATAATCATATTTCAGGGAAGCTGAAGGTCTTTTTTGAAACATCTGTTTCAGCAGAAGTTTCTCTCTTTCAAGTACACGCAAAAGCTCATCAATAGATTTAAAGGTATTCATAGTTCAAGTGTTATAAGAATTACTACTGAAAGGCATCATATTTATCCCTGCCATTGTAGCAAGTTCATAGTAAGACATCTCCAATTCTGCCGAGCTGTATTGCGAATTACCCAATTTGATCAGATAGTAATCAAATTCCTCTAATCCGGAAATCTGCCCGACCACTTTCAACAACACAATAAATGTTGACAACAAAATATTGTCTGCTGTACCATTCTCGAATTTGTGGATGGTTGTAAGTCCGATACCGGATTGCTCAGAAACATCTTTCTGAGTAAGATTGCAACGAATTCTATATTCTTTAAATCTGTTACCCAATAACCTTACAAGCTCAGGCGTGGAGTATTCATAGAAATCTACCATATGAGCCACATTTATATATCATTATATTAAAAAATTACGTATATTATTGATAATCAACAAATTCTTATATATAAAAATGAAAAGACCAAGCTCTTTTTTCAACTAATTCTTTATAGTAAAAACTAATTCAAAGAACGGAACTCATTAGGGGTACACCCCGTCATCCGTTTAAACATCCGGCTTAAATGTTGCGGATATTGAAACCCTAATTCGTAAGCAATCTCACTTGTTGTTTTGTCCGTACCAAGCAGAGTCTCTTTAGCCCGCTCAATCAATTTCTTTTGGATATATTCCGAAGCGGTCTGTCCGGTCTGTTTCTTTATCATATCTCCAAAATAATTTGCAGACAAAAACACTTTATCAGCAAAATATTTAACAGTCGGCAAACCTTCCTGCAATGGGGCATCACTGTCGAAATACTCATCCAGCAAGCGTTCGAAACGAACTATAACATCTTTATTCACCTCTTCACGTGTTACAAACTGACGCTCATAGAAACGCATACAGTAATCGAGTAACAAACCTATATTGGCGCAAATCAACCGACGGCTATGCCTGTCTATGCCATGCTTCAGTTCCGCCTCGATTTTATGAAAACAATCCATGACTGTGCTACGCTCCTCTTCTGAAAGATGTAAAGCCTCACGAATTTCATAAGAAAAAAAAGAATAGTTCTTAATCTCCCCGCCAAGTACCGTTCCCCTTATCAGGTCGGGATGAAACAGAATACCGTGAGCTTTCGGACGGACATTTTTCTGCATCTCGGTCTCTGCTACCTGACCGGGAGCAAAACTGACTATCGTACCTTCCTGATAATCGTAACTCTGACGTCCGTACATGATGTTTCCACAATAGGTATCCTTCAGATAAAGAGCATATACCCCATAATTAACCTTGAAATGTTCCGGCCAATGCGTTGCCTTCGACAAATCAACGACACTCACCAGAGGATGCCGTGTTTCGAGTCCGAAAAGTTTGTTGTACTTATCTACCTCATCAAGTTTTATAACTTTTTCCATAACCCTTTCTTTGATTTCTTTTGAGCAAAAGTAATTCATTTGAATTGAATTACATACGACTTTATTGCAAAATCGAGGATTCGGGTATGAATATCCGTAATTCATATACAAGCCGGCTTATTTAATCGCAGTAAATTTGCAATCAGAAAATGAATGAGTCTAGTGCACTTAACCAATTTCTCGAAGTTGAGACAGTCTGTGCCTCGGCGTGGAAAGTAGAGGAATACGATGGATATCGGACAGATTCATTTGCCGAAAGTCAAATAGATAAATAAAAAACAAATCATGGTAAAAACAATTTTAAGTGTTTTTACTCTTAAAACGAGTATGAACAAAATTCTTTTAATTTCTGCATTCAGTATTTTAACACTCAATATTATGGCACAGGAAAAGATAATACAAACGGCAGGACGTACCCAATTGGGAGAGTTCGCCTCCAAATTTGCAGAACTCAATGACGATGTCCTTTTCGGTGAAATATGGAACCGCACAGACAAGCTTGGTTTACGTGATCGCAGTTTAGTAACCATTACCTCTCTTATCAGTCAGGGCATTACAGATAATTCACTCGTGTTCCATCTTCAGTCGGCAAAAAAGAACGGCATTACTCGCACCGAAATAGCCGAAACCATCACTCATATAGGCTTTTATGCCGGCTGGCCTAAAGCGTGGGCAGCGTTCAATTTAGCTAAAGACGTATGGGCAGAAGATACGACCGGCGAAGATGCCAAAACCATTTTTCAGCGTGAAATGATTTTTCCCATCGGCGAACCGAATACGGCATACGAAAAATATTTTATCGGGAACAGCTATCTCTCTCCCATTTCACGCAATCAAATGCATATTTCCAACGTCACCTTCGAACCTCGTTGTCGTAACAACTGGCATATCCACAAAGCCACGAAAGGCGGCGGACAGATACTTATCGGCATAGCCGGACGCGGTTGGTATCAAGAAGAAGGCAAAAACGCTGTAGAAATTCTGCCCGGGACAATCATTCATATCCCTGCCAACGTGAAACATTGGCACGGAGCAGCAACCGACAGTTGGTTTGCTCATTTAGCTTTCGAGGTTCCCGGAGAAAAAACTTCCAACGAATGGCTTGAAGCGGTGACGGATGAAGAGTATAATAAACTTGAACAGGATAAGTAATGACCTCTGCTACCTCTGTTTTATTCTCTTTAATGTGTTACAAAGATTGACGCTCCTTAGCTTCTATTGGGTCGCTTATTATTCTTGGGGATTTAAATATCATATCACAAACAAAGGGAAGAATAAGCCGTTTCCCGGGGTCGGCCAAGGTCTTTTGAACGGAAGATTATTACAGTCTGCGGCAATGGACTGTACGGTCCATTGTAACAGACTGTACGGTCCACTGCAACGGGCTATACAGTCCGCTGCCGAAGACTGTAGTAATCCGACGGACAGACAGGCATAACCGAAAGGACGAAAACGCTTGGTCCGACTAATGCAACGATGTAGGAAGCTCAAAAACGCATGCGGGAATTGAAAACCGGAGGAGACAACATCAGGGGACAGGTGTTTGATTGATATGTGAAATCCTCAAGAATCTGTCCTATTTCTTCCCCTAATATATGGAATTGCCCTGTTGTGATAAAAATAAGAAACATTCAAAATCAAAGTAAAATGAAAAAGATTATATTGATTATTATGAGCTTACTTACCTTCAGTTGCTCATCGAAAGCACAAGAACAGACAATGAATGCAAGCAGACAATCCGAAAAGAAAATCCTCGTAGCCTATTTCTCCTGTACCGGAACTACGGAAAAAGTTGCCAATGCGATTGCCAAAACAGTCAACGGCAAACTTTACCGGATTACCCCGGCTACGGCTTACACTTCTGCAGACCTTGACTGGAATAATAAAACCAGCCGTAGTTCTATAGAAATGAGCGATGAAAATTCACGCCCTGCATTGGGTGGAGAAGTGCTTAACCTGAAAAATTATGATGTGATATTTCTCGGCTATCCGATATGGTGGAATGTATGTCCACGCCCAATCAATACCTTCCTTGAGAAGTACGACTTTTCCGGAAAAGCCATCATCCCGTTCGCTACTTCCGGTAGCAGTTCAATAGCTAACAGTGTAACATTGCTCAAGAAGCTCTATCCCAAAATCAAATGGAAAGAGGGCAGATTGTGTAATGACAATATAAAACAAGCCGAAGATTGGGCTAGACAAATAATCAAATAGCCATATGAAGGGCCTTGCAGCCGGCAAGCTAAAACGACATGATAGCGAATACAGAAAACTATACTTTTTTATCTGTAGTATCGATAATTCAGGAAATAGTATAGGTTGCATTGATTGTACCACTGTCTTTCGATAGCTTTTAGAAAGAACAAGAGAGTGTGTTAAAATAAAAAGATAGGTCATTTTTATTTTAACACACTCCTGTATTTCACATACAATTTGCCGGATGGCATAAGTTAAGATTTCAGCAAAGCTTCTTTATATTTGGCTTTAAACAGTTGATAATCCTTATCATTAAACTGTACCTTCATATTCTCCAATATGCGTTTTTCCGTTTCCGGACTCCAATAAATCTTCAATTTGCTCTTCGCCCGTGTTATGGCTGTATAGAATATATTATGGCTGACCATTTCCTCTATTTCACTTGTAATCACCACCTTCACAGACTCATACTCCAAACCTTGAGCCTTATGAATAGAAATGGCGTATGCCACCTGAAAGGGCACCACATTTTCCACGTTATCATTATCGTCATTCCCATCTCCACCCCGACCGACTTTAAATCGAATTACTGATGTCTCGTCAGTTACGGATTCTTTCAGCTCCAAATCAAAACCAATTACATCCAATTCATTCAGAACAGTATAAACCTCTATAGTAAAATAAATACAGTCTTCTTCCTCTTCAATCTGCAAAATCTTACCCTTCAAATTATTGTAAACTAAAGGAGCAAACCGATTTGATTCATTGAACAATACAGGATCTCCCACTTTATAGGACAGTACTCCCCAGTTGATGGAAGGATTAACATTATTGCTCTGTAGAAATTTATTAATATTATTTATACCATAAATACCATCATAATTCAGACAAAGCACAATTTCATCTTCTTCCGTTCTTGAAAAGATAGATTCATCCAATGTAGATGACAGACCATTCCTTGTGATAAACTCCAGCCTGTCTTCGGTAATCTCGCGCACCTTATTCCATACTTCTATCAATCCTTGAACAGTAGTACGATGTGGACGGGTTAACTCTGCCACAGAATCCTTGGGCATCACTTTATATGCAATATTAAACCAATTTCCGAATAAAATAGATTCAATCTGATATATATCCCCTACCAATACTAATAACTTACATTGAGCTCGTTGTAATACGCGAACCATGTCCCGATTACTTATCGTACTACATTCATCCAAACATAAAATATCGCAATCATTTGAAACATCCTTTGAAAGAAATTTTGTAATTGTCACAAATTCAGCATGTTCAGCAGTAACCTTCCGACGCAGGTTCTCAACTGCCGGATTGGTATTGGCCAAGAATATTTTTTGTTTATCTTTAAATAAGGAAGATATATAGTTTATCATCGTAGACTTACCTGTACCTGCCGCCCCATATATAAAAGCAACTTTTGAGTTTTTAAATAAATTCCTCAAAGCATTTTTTTTCTCATCACAATCGATAATCAGCCCTGAATTTTTCATCCACAGATCTACTGAATGTGTATAGTTCTTAATACCAGACTCAGCGTATCTTTTCAATTTATAAATAATCTCATAAACATTTTCGTCATATTCTTTGATATAAAAATGATTCTTAAATATCTCTATTCGCGCGTACTGATGCCTGTGATATAACACATTATTGTACTTTTCCGCCAATTCTTCCGGATTTTTAAAACCTACTATATCAGCCTTCGAAGTATAAAGAATACCTCTTTGCTCCGTATTGTTTTTAATCAGTCTTGCAAATAATTCGTGAGTCCGTTCTGAAGAATCTATGCAATCCAATAAATCTGCAATGGGCGGATTATGATTTACCAAAGAAAAATTAAATGGGATATTGTTAAATGGAACACATTGAACCTTTAAATACAGATTAGACAATAATGAACAAGGAATTTTATACAACTGATTCTTTATAATTTTATTATTCAACCTGTAAAGCAAGTATCTAATCACATTAACTCCCTGAGATTGATTCTGAATAATATTTCTGCATCGTCTTAAAAGCTCACTTATCCGCAAACGTCGAGCTTCTCTTTGCAAAATACCTTCAAAATGTTCATAATACGTATCAGACAAGTCTAACAACTCCACTATATTCATACGTGTAACCGTCAGATAGTTCATGAGATTAACATATTCTTTTATTTCCTGACAATTGATATCATAACCGAATATCTTTGAAAAATTCTTTATCTCACAATATCTAATAGACACTTGCCAATCAACAATTATGATAATAGGCATATTCCTTGTCAGTACTTTGATAGAAGTTTCAATCCAATGAAGCTCTACGGCATAATAATCTGACAACTCCAAATGAGTAAAGGCAATTATTCTATCAAATTTACTTGATTTATCATGAGCAGGAATAAATGTTACCTCATAATAAATTTTATTTTCCACTATAATTGTTCGTATCTTTTCTATATAAAACCTACCATGATGAACATTAGTGGATAATGCCGCCCTATGCTCTATAGCTTGTGCAATAGCTTTATAATATAAAGTAAATGTTTTATCTGTATTCAAAGGAAACTGACTCAAATTCGCCAAAAGCTTCATACCGAATTTCTCTTTCATTAGAATTCGGATACGCAACAGATATTCATAATACTTCAACATCAATCTTTCGGAGCTATCAGGATCTAACGTATAATGAGAAACTGAGATTTGCAACAGCTTATGAAATTGACTTAAAAAACGATATTCTCCCTGCAGCGCTTTTACATAACTACAAGCAACCCGAATGGTATCATAGTCCTTCCTTTGAGGTTCTCCACCCAAAGAAATGTAGACTTTCACAAAAATATTCTCTACAAAATTACGTAATTGAGATAATATGTTTTGTGACAATAAACCTCTTTGCTCAGTAGTAAAAGATTCAATATTTCTACAAATCACATCATCACATGCATATATAGCTTTATTTACATCAAACATAGTATATTCCTTTTTTATATGTTATTCAATGTAATATTTAAATTGCAATATAGTAATAATTTTCTATATATGGCAATTTAACAACATGGATATCTGATAATTTGTATTACTAATCAGTTTTCGGTTGTTTCGGGAGCTCGAAGTTGCCAAAAAGCTACAGCAGCAGCTGCCGCCACATTAAGTGAATCCACTCCATGTGCCATAGGGATGCGGACCACATAATCTGCTTCGACAATTGTTTCTTGAGAAAGTCCCTCTCCTTCAGTACCCATCACAATAGCCAGCCTAGGTTCGGCTGCCAGAGAAGGGTGATCTATAGAAATAGAATTTTCCGTCAGTGCCATGGCAGCAGTCCTGAATCCCAACCATCTCAAATCACGAATCGTACCATCCATCCATGCCCAAGGTATCAAAAAGACAGACCCCATAGACACTCTTACCGCGCGACGATTCAATGGATCACAAGAATTGCGAGTCAACAATACAGCATCGATCCCAAGAGCTGCCGCTGAACGGAAAATAGCTCCTACATTGGTACTATCTACTACACCGTCAATAACAACAATGCGTCGGGCATTCCGGCAAACCTCTTCCACACTCCGGAATACAGGCCGATACATAACACATAACACACCACGTGTCAAAACATATCCCGTCAATGTCGCCAATAGTTCCCGATCACCCGTATAGACGGGCACATCACCACAACGCTCGATAACCTTGGCTGCATCACCTGTAATATGTTTTCGCTCACACAAAAGTGCAATAGGTTCATACCCGGCATCCAGAGCTCTACTGATAACATTGGGGCTTTCAGCTATAAACAAACCTTTACCAGATTCCGTTTGTCGACGCAGCTGAGCTTCTGTAAGTGTGCAAAAAATCTCTACACCGGGATGTTCCAAAGAAGATATTTCGATAACAGGCATATATTTCTATATTTTTAAATTCACTATATTTTTATTTTTGGTTTACGCTCTCCATTACAGCAGCTTTTTCCGTTACAGCAACTTTTATTACTCCATCTTCCTTATTTTCAAAAAGACGATACGCCTCTTCTATCCGATCTAACGAGAAACGATGTGTAATAAGGGGAGTAGTATCTATTTTTCCCTCTTCTATTAAATGCAGAATCGTAACACAATCACAACCATCTACACCTCCGGTCTTAAAAATCAGATTCTTGCCATACATATCCGGCAAAGGTAAAATTTGAGGACGGTCATAGAGAGCCACAATAGTAACAATAGCATTAGGACGAGCACACTCCCATGCCAGTCGGAAAGTTTCTTCTCCCCCAGCGACTTCCAACACTACATCAGCACCGCCATGAGCACTCTTTTGGAGCACAAAATCCTTACATTTTTCGGGAGTAACAACCTCTACCTGTGGATAATGCTCACGGACAAAATGAATCCTTTCTTCTGCTTTCTCACAGACTATAATACATTGCGGATTCTTTAACATCACAGAAAGCAATGTACAAATTCCCGTAGGTCCCGCACCAATAATAAGAACCGTATCCTCTTCGGTAATCTCTGAAATACGAGCTGCCCAAAATCCGGTAGCAAGGATATCTCCCACAAATAAAGCTTGCTCGTCAGTTACCGTCTCAGGTATAAGACTCAGCCCCTGATCAGCATAAGGTACACGTACGTATTCTGTCTGACCACCATCAATGCGACACCCTAATGCCCAACCTCCATTCGGATCAATACAATTGTTCACATAACCATGTTGACAGAAAAAACATTTACCGCAAAAAGTTTCTACATTAACGACAACCCTATCACCCGGCTTCACCAAAGTGACATCAGCCCCCGTTTGTTCTACAACACCCACCATTTCATGTCCTATTGTGACACCAGGAACCGCACGTGGAACACCTCCATGTTTTATATGCAAATCACTGGTACAAATACTACTAAGGGTAACACGTACAATAGCGTCACGAGTATCTTTCAACTCAGGTTTCGGCTTCTCTATAAGTTCAAATTTACCCTGTTTAATATAGGTATATGCCAACATAGTTTTTCATTTTTAAAGATTATATAAACAAAAAAGCCTCCGAATCATTTGACTGACTCGGAGGCTTCCATCAAAAACGGCG
>ERZ791899.395-NODE-395-length-57513-cov-13.241150_pt1 | contig 57513 bp, 81 predicted proteins | sample MGYA00510151_ERZ791899 | MGnify/ENA primary metagenome ERZ791899 (study PRJEB30046, sample SAMN00792118) | human gut metagenome | study: EMG produced TPA metagenomics assembly of the A metagenome-wide association study of gut microbiota in type 2...
GGGGGGCGCCCCCGCCTGGTATCCTATAAGCCGGCTTTACACAGCTTTGCGTAAACGCCATCTTTATCCATCAGTTCCTGATGTGTTCCCTCTTCTGCAATTCCATCCTCTGTAAGGACAAGGATTCTTCTGGCATTGCGAATTGTAGAAAGTCTGTGAGCAATTACAAAAGTAGTTCTGTCCTTTGCAAGACGCTCCAGCGATTCCTGAACCACCTTCTCACTCTCATTATCCAGCGCAGATGTTGCCTCATCAAAAATCAGAATAGGCGGATTCTTCAGAAAAGCTCTGGCAATGGAAAGACGCTGTTTCTGTCCTCCAGAGAGCTTCACTCCACGCTGCCCAATATCTGTACCATAATTATCCGGCATTTCCATAATAAAATCATGAGCATTTGCCAGCTTAGCCGCCCTGATAACATCCTCGTCTGTAGCATCCGGACGTCCATAGCGAATATTTTCCATAATATTTCCGGCAAACAGATACACATCCTGCTGCACGATTCCTATGTGATCACGCAGATCCTTCAGTTTAATCTTACGGATATCTTTTCCATCCAGATAGATTGCTCCTGATGACACATCATAAAATCTGGGGATCAGACTGCAAAGAGTAGTCTTTCCGGCGCCTGAGGTACCTACAAGAGCAACATAGTCACCAGACTTTACTTCCAGATTCACATTAGAAAGCACCTTCTCATTATGGTCTTCATAATGGAATGATACATTCTCAAAACGAATATCTCCATCCACATGTTCCATAGGCACAGCATCCGGTGCATCTTCAATATCCGGTGCAATGGACATCATTTCCAGGAAACGGTCATAACCGCTGTAACCATTCTGGAACTGTTCAGTGAAATTCACCAGCTTCGTAACGGGCTCAGTAAAATTATTGATATACAAAAGAAATGTCACAAGGTCTGTAGCGCTTAAATTTCCAGATGCCAGGAACACAGCACCGGAAACAAGTGCTGTTACCGTGATCAATGTAGTAAAGGCATCCATTCCTGCATGATAGCCTGCCATATAGCGGTAAGTCACACGCTTAGAATCCACGAAACGCTCATTTCCTTTACGGAACTTCTCAATCTCACGCTTCTCATTTCCAAAGGATTTTACCACCCTGATTCCGGAAAGGCTATCCTCAATCTGACTATTGATCTCACCCATGCGCACACGATTCTCTTTAAATGCACTTTTCATTTTCTTATTGTAGATCAGCGCGTAGATCAACATGATGATCACAACAGCAAAACACAGCAACGCCATCTGCGGCTTTACATTCAAGAGAATGATCAGCGCTCCGAACAGCTTGATCACGGAGATCAGAATATCCTCCGGTCCATGATGAAGAAGCTCTGTAATGTCAAAAAGGTCACTTGTAATACGGGAAAGCAACTGTCCTACCTTCTGGTTATCGTAGAATGCAAAAGAAAGCTTCTGATAATGGCTGAAGATCTCATTTCGCATATCGTGCTCAATATAAGCACCCATCATGTGGCCATAATAGGTGATAAAATAGCGGCTTCCTAGCTGCACCAGGATCAGCAGCAGCATTCCCACACCTATTTTCAGAATGATAGTCTTAGCCTCCACCGCTGATAACTCGCTTACCGAATTCATAATATAGCGGACCATCAATGGAATAACAAGGGTAACTGCCGCCCCTAGAAATGCAAAAAACAGATCTGCAAAAAATAATCCCCTATATGGTTTGTAATAGCCAGCAAGCATCTTCAGCTTGCCAGGCTGTTTTTTCTCTTGTTTCATGTGATTCTCCTCCGCTTTTACTGCTATATTTTTATTAGCCAGCAGCAAAAATTTTTATACAGAATTTATTATAAACCGACTGGGAGTGTTTTGTCAAAATGCTTCTGCAAATATTTTCTCCAGTAAAATCCCATTTCCTTATCTGTTTCCTTGCATTAGTGATATATCGTTACCTTGAAAGAAACCTGGAAAATGCCTTCAGCTGCGAAACAATCTTGGATAAATTAAGAACGATGAATTTCGCCGATATACAAGAGCAAGGTTTTATTCCACTTTACACACGAGACAAGCTAACCGATGCATTGCACACTGTTTGCGGCTTTGAAACGGATTATAAATTTATCACCAAAAGGCAGATGAAAAACATTCAGAAAAAAAGTAAGGGCCGGAAATAAAATACTATATTCCAAAACGACACACCAAATCGCCGAACCCCAGTAAAATCAAGAGGTACAGCGATTTTTTTGTTTCGTAACTGTCAAAGACAGGATTTTAGTGTAGCAAATGATGGCCGACGTGTCAACCAGGGAATGAAGAAAGCCACAGGCTGGGTGGGTACCAGTCTGTGGCCTTAATCGCTGCTTTTTGCTTTTTTATTTTGCAAAAGTAATTCATTACATAATCTTGCGGAACAGATCTTTCAGATCTTCTACACTTGCATCTTTTGGATTTCCTGGTGCGCATGCGTCTGCGTGTGCGGATTCTGCCAGGAACTGAAGATCTTCTTCTTTGATTGCTTCCAGTTTAGTCGGGATTCCTACATCAACAGAAAGCTTCTTAACAGCCTCGATTGCTGCTTTTCTGTACTCATCCTGAGACATTTCATCTACATCTTTGACACCCATTGCTCTGGCAATCTCACGATATTTCTCGCCTGTGCATTCCTGATTGTATTCCATAACGATCGGAAGCATCATTGCACAGGCAACACCGTGTGGTGTATCATAAACAGCGCCAAGTGTATGAGCCATGGAATGAGCAATTCCAAGACCTACGTTAGAGAATCCCATACCTGCAATGTACTGGCCAAGAGCCATTCCTTCACGACCTTCTTTTGTGTTTTCAACAGCACCGCGGAGAGATTTTGAAATCAGCTCAATTGCTTTTAAATGGAACATATCTGTCATTTCCCATGCAGCTTTTGTTGTATACCCTTCGATTGCATGAGTCAGAGCATCCATACCTGTAGAAGCTGTCAGTCCTTTTGGCATAGAAGACATCATTTCAGGATCAATGATTGCGATGATCGGCATATCATGTGGGTCAACACATACGAATTTACGTTTTCTTTCTACATCTGTGATAACGTAATTGATTGTTACCTCTGCTGCTGTACCTGCTGTTGTGGGAACTGCAATGATCGGTACGCAAGGTTTCTTGGTAGGAGCTGTACCTTCCAGACTTCTTACATCTTCGAATTCAGGGTTTGCAATGATGATACCGATTGCTTTGGAAGTATCCATGGAAGAGCCGCCGCCGATTGCAATCAGATAATCTGCACCTGAATCCTTGAATGCCTGAACACCGTGCTGTACGTTCTCAATTGTAGGGTTCGGTTTGATGTCTGAATACAGTTCATATGCAAGTCCGTTTTTCTCAAGAATATCTGTAACTTTGCTTGTTACATGGAATTTTACAAGGTCAGGGTCAGAGCAAACGAAAGATTTCTTAAAGCCATGTGCTTTTGCTTCGTTTGCGATTTCCTCGATTGCACCTGCTCCGTGATAAGATGTCTGATTTAAGTTAATTCTGTTTGCCATAATGATTTCCATTCCTTTCAGTATTTTACATTTTGATATTCTTTACAGATAAGTTTCCGCAACGCTCATCTTTGTTATTATTCTAACAATGTAAATTCAAAAAAGAAAGTTACACTTTCGCTCAAATGTAACTTTCTCACTAAGTTTGTGCAATAAATACGAAAATAATTAGGTAAAATTGTGCACTAATCTGTTATGTTTATGACAATATTTCCAGTTCTTCAAACAACTGGGAGAGTTTCCCAGGCATCCCATCAACTAAAATTTTCGCCAGTCCCTCCGGTGCACATTCCAATTCCCCCAGCACCCATTTTACAGTCATATAAATAGAACTCTGGCAGTACATTTCCAGAATACAATGTATGGTCTCATCCGGAATTTTTCCTGTTTTCTCACGGATCAGATTTTCATAGAAAGCCAGGATCAGTTCAAAATCATGCTGGCGCAGACTGTTCTGGCTGTCATATTTAAAGGCCGCTGCAAAGAAAATGTGCTCTTCCTGAATATATGTAAACTTCTTTACCAGTGCATCATAAACTGTTTTTCCCATTCCCATATGCTTAAAGGATTTTGCCAGAAGTTTATCAAAATACCAGTTGATCAGATCAAATTTATCCATGAAATTCCGGTAAAAAGTCTGCCTGGTAAGGACACAGTTTTCTGTAATCTGTTTTACCGTAATGTTGTCTACAGTTGTTGTCTTCATACATTCTTTCATCGACTGCGCAAGACGATATTTTGTTTTTTCCCCTTTAACATTTTCTGCTGTCAGTTCCATAGGTTTTCCTTTCACAGGTAATTTTGTTTATTATAGTCTTTTGTATTTTGTCACAGTCAATGCCAGGCATACAAGCACCACTACAAACCGTGCTATTTTCCAACAATATAAATATGTATTATTATACCACTTGCTCATCATACAGTACAATAATAATATTTTTTCATTTCATACCCCCTCTGGTTCTGTTGACAATCCACATATGAAAGGGTACACTTTCATTATCAGAAAATAAAGGAATGGAGGGCATAGAGATGAAGATACTTTGGATTGTTCTGGCTGCTTTCATGCCTGACAAAAGAACCTTTATGCGCTGCTTATGTAAAATACAATTATGGTGGTGAAAGTGCACATCAAAACCCTCTCTTCATGAAGACAAATTATATTCTTGCAGCGGCATGGGGATTGTTATATGTACTGACAGCAGTCTGGACCTTTCTGCTCAGAAGAGCCGGGTTTGGAAATCTGCTTATCATTGTAAACAATTTAATTCCAATCTTGATGGGATTTTTTACAATGTGGTTTACGACAGGGGATGCGACCCCGCCAGGCCGCTGTCACTGCTTATTTTTTACAATCGGAACAGTGAATTTTTCTAACTTAATTAATCGATTATCGTATACTGCATCATTTCATAGTGTAATTTGCTTCCCTCTACAATATCAAAAGGAAGAAGCGCCCTCGCAACAAGTTTTAATTCCTCATCAGGAACATCTGTCCTGCGCAGATGCGCATAATCTCCATCAATTGATTCTACGATATAATCACACACTAACATAATGAACCTCCAGCTTTTGTTTTTTACAGTTTATCACACTTTTACTTCCAAATCATCAACATTTTCATCTTAATTCCAGATTTTCCAGCTACCTCCTATTGAGAAGATGTTTCATAAATGTTACTATTCTTTTGTGCTTAGCTAACACAAATAATAAGAATAAGGAGGACGTAATATCTATGTGTTTTAATTTCAGTAATTGCTCCGAGTTATTTAATGCAATCTGCAAATATTTTAATCTCGGTTGTTAATCCATAATAACAATATTACCGGCAGAATAATTCTTCTGATATTCTGCTGAAAAAACAGCTCTGAACTTTTCGAAAAAAATCAGAGCTGTTTCATTTTATACTTCTCAATGCTTCGTATACTTAATAGATGGTCTGCCACCAGTAGAGTAATCAATCTGACTGTTGCATGCTCCTTTCCTTATGATGGAGGAAGCAGCATCGTTTCTACAGAATTTATATGTGCCGTTGTACTGTTTCCACCATATTTATTTTCGCTTCATATGTGGAATCAGATTGACCGAACAGCCTTAGAACTTTCCCAGATATGTAATTTCAGTGTAGCAAATGATGGTCGGCGTGTCAACCAGGGAATGAAGAAAGCCACAGACTGGGTGGGTGCCAGTCTGTGACTCAGTTAGATTTTTATACTTTCTTTAGAGAACTTTTAAGACAAATTTCGTTTCTTTATTTTCCCGACAGGGGGTGCAACCCCAACCGGCTCGACTTACCCAGTTAAAACAGCAGACAGATATAAAAAGGTTCCGCAGTAACATTCGGTTAATGATACTACGGAACCAATTTTAATACGTTTCAGCCATCCATTCTTTAATTGTTTTTTCCGTTTCACCAAGGATTCTTGCTATTCTCTCTACGGATTCTCCTTCCTGCGCAAGCGAAATGGCTATGCTTTTTGCCTTTCTTAATTCACCCTGCTTTTCATAAATTGCCTGCAGTTTCTGTTCTTCTTCCTCTTTGTCATACTCAAATATACTCATGGCAATAACCTCCGCGCGGTTGACTCTGAGAAAATCCGCCAGAATTCCTTTCTGAATACATTCATCCACTGCTTCTTTTACAGCAACATCCAGACTCATAGTCTCCGCATTTTTACGTACTTTTTCTACATATTGCGCATATTCTCCAAGAATCCTGCACTGCTCCATCAATTTCCTGTTGCAGTCGCTGTTGATATTGATCGTAACTACCTTTAACTCCAGATTAGGATCTCCCTGCTGATTTTCATAAGATTCTGACAGACAGTTCGTCCATCTGTCCGGCATTTTCCGCTTTCCATTATAGAATACAATAAAATTCGGTGCCGGTAATTTCAGCAATATGGATGAATACAGGGATTTCCTGTCCACTAATTTCTGATATTCACCGGATATATAAAATAAATCCCTCAATGGCATATTGGGATTGTAGGTTGACTGGTGTTCATACAGAAAAAGATTCGTATCAATGATAAACGCCAGATCATTCTTCATTCCCATATAGATTGCATTTTCCAGTGTAACAATCTCCAGCTTCGTTTCATCTGTATACGCTGTTCCATTGATCGCATTATACAGAGAAAGTAGGTTTCTTCTGTCAGAAAACAGTTTTCGGAATACTGTATCCTTGTAATTACGGTTTGCAGTGACTTTTTTGTTCTTTCTTTTTGCCATAGACAGTACCTCCTGTGTCAGCAGGAGCGTAAGAACATACTGCTCTTTTCCAAATTGTTCAGAACCCCTGCTTTTTTAATTGAATTGGAATTAAAAGCATGGATTTCTGAAATGAATTTAGAATATAAGACGGCAAAATGCCCTGAAACTTGAGAGAAATATGCTTTGATTTTATACTAGCATGCTTCTTCAGTAGTTTCAAGGCATTTTTGTAAAAATTGTCAGATGCCAAAAGCCCCGGACCGGGGTAGCTGTGCTGTACCAGTCTGAGGCTTTCAGAATTTGGAGTTATAAAGTTTTTACATCAATCCAAATCAAAAAGCTGGCGTTGACAGATGTTTATTTGCGCAACGGATTGTGCTTCTTTTTCTGTGCCGTAGTAAATGTATTTGCATGAAATTTTAGCATACAGGGTAACCTTTCCCTTATACCCTGCACTTGTTTTTAAATACTTCTCATAGTCTGGCAGATCATTTAGAGTAAAATTATATACCTTTCCGCTGTTGACATAGATGCATCCGTTGGAATCTTTCGTTAATGAATCCTTATTACCAGCCTCATATACCGGAACATCTATCGGCACCACATTTGTATTTTCTCCTCCAATTCCTTCAAATTTTGTACCGTTATCAGACTCTATGTACAGTTGAAGTTTTAAGTCTTTTGTGTTTGTTCCGGCAAAGGAAGTACCAACCAGATTGGAATCTGTCACTTTCAAATGGAACTCAAGTGGTTTGTTTTTAATAAGCTCCTGGGATTCATTGAAATTAACATTGTCGAGTGTGTAATAAACAGTCTTTTCCTGCGCAGCATTTCTGTCTGACTGCTTTACAAACATCAATTCCGGATTAACTGCCTGTGCATTATATGCGGCTATGATAGTATTGACAAACAACTTCTTTTCCATAAGATTACCATTATCAGTGACAGGCTTATGTCCTACACCTGTATAAATTATATTTTTATAGCTATAGATATAATAATTATTTCTGACATCATTGGGTGAATGAGCATAATATCCATTTCCGGTTTTATTATCTTTATCGCCAAGGCAATACCACACTACAAGATCACCTGAATCATCCTCATCTGCATTTTCTTCCAATGCCAATTGGTAATATTGGAAATGTGTGGGGGCAACGGTTATTTTTTTATCAATTTTATATGGATATTCTGTTATTGCACCTTCATTTACCTGAGATGCTGTAGTTGTTACTTCCGTACTTCCTGTTTCTCGTGTTGTATTTGCAATTCTTAATTTTCCATTGGTGAATCCCTGCGTTTCTGAATATGTTTTTTCTTTGTTTTTGTTCAGATAATATGCCATATCACTGGAATTCTTAGAAATAGCATTCCAATCTGTAGACTGTGCATTTGTATCTAATTCTTTTGCCTGTTTTAATATATCAGAAGTTGACTGCGGGGCAGTGATGCCATACCTATCCATACCTGAAGCTCTGCGAAGTGTCTGGTTAAAAAAGTATGCCCAACCTTTCCACGTAGAATCACCACTAATACCTCCATTCTGCGCAGTTCTATCATACACAGAGGATGACGTATTATCATGAGCCAAAATCACACTCTTTCCTGTATTTGCAAATTCCAGGATTCTCTGAGCGCCATTCTCTGAAAAGTTTGTAGGATTATTTCCTCCATAATTACTTCCATAACCAGCACCATCGCAAAATCCAATGATCAACATGTTATATTGATTCAGATAGGTTGCATTTGCAGAATACTGGGTTTCCTTAATGCCATCTATGCGTCTCTTTTCCGAATTTAGCAATGCCCTGTTTCTGATACGAGTAAGCTGCCCGCATACCGATCACTGATATTTTCAGGTACGCTAAATACTGTATCTAATATATATCAAATACAGCAGAAAACCGGAATCATATTATAGACATTACTATTCTCTTATCTTCAGATTTTTATGCTACTGTTCACTTCGTTCTCAGTAACATTTTTATTGATTTAAACTTAACATATCTTGTACAGTTTGTCAATTTTTGTTTCCCTATTTGCACATATTTTTCACATTTTCCAGACATATCCCGCAGATTATCAGGCAAAAAGCTCAAATTTAACTTTAACGTTTCAGTTCTAATGCTGATGGTTTATTCCGAAAATATATAGAAAACACAAAAAGGCAAAAGACCTGGGCAGTAAGTTCTGTCAAGTGCTTTTGCCTTTCTTATACTATTTAATTTCCGAGCAGTTATTCGGTGTAGATCCACGTAGTGAAAGCGGTTTTCGAATATCCGATTGACTTATTTCGCCTTAAATACTGCAACATCCTCTGTAGACAGGTCAATCTTATCAGAAATAATAGATATTGTATTTGAAGAAGAATCCGGTGCTGTCAGTCCTGTTGTGGAAGAGCTTGCAGAACCGCTGTTCTTCATTGCATCCTGCAGGGTATTGCTTACGGTTACATTTGAACTGAAGATATCTGTGCCGGAACTGATTGCTGTGCTGCTGTTCTGCATCTCCTGTACCTGCTCAGAAGTCGGATAGAAGGATGGCTGACGGATATATCTGAAGCTTGCACTATATGCTTCACCTACCGTTACACCATTCTTTCCGGAAGAACAATGTACTGCGATCCAGTCACCTGCGTCTGTCTTACCACAGAGAATACCTACATGGTTATCGCTTCCTGCTTCTGGTCCTTTCTGGAATACGAGATCGCCAGGCTGTGCATCTGCTTCGCTTACTACGTTTGCTTTCTCCCACTGGTCTGAAGTTCCGTCTCCTACAGCTTCCTGCATAGCTTTTTCCTGATATCCGTTGATTACTGCCCAGGTAACAAAACCGCTGCAGTCCAGACCATATGCACGAATTGTACCGGTACTCTTGCTTCCTTCAGCGGATACTGTCTCAGATGTTCCCCAGCTTGGATCATCTCCGATTACTGTGGATTTACCACCCCAGAAATATCCAACCTTACCAACCAGTGAATAAGCTGCGGAGATAACATTTACTCTCTCCTCAGAAACATCATCACCAACGCTCTCACGGACGAAGCCATTTGCCGCTGTTACAACCGCGCACAGAAGCTTGCAGTCTGTTTCTACATATTTCTTAAGAATTGTACGGTCTTTCTTGGCAATTTTATTCTTCTTGATATAGTAGTTGATCTTACGGTTACCATATGTAACGTGAGTAATATTCTGCTTGTCTCTTACGATCGGATTCATCTCTGCGAAAATCTTCGCCAGATCTTCCTTACAAGAGGAATCAAGTGTGAATTCTGTCTTGCCGTCTTTGCTCTGCTGGTATACATATACTGCAAGGATATCCTGCCAGTTTCTTACCAGAAGACTGTCTGCGGATGTGGTAGTCTTACTTCCATCAGTGTCGCTGGCATCTGAAACTTTATTCTTCTCTTTATATTCTTTCTCGATTTCATCCATAACAGTGGCAAAATCATCTGAGAAAGTCAGATTGTAATTGCTCTTTAAGCTGTCCAGATAGAAATCCTTACCGGCATGGATATTAGATGCATAGTATACCGGAGTTCCAGTCTGCGCTGTGCTGGTGGTATTATCTGTAAATGAATTGTTTGTGTTGCTGTTTGTATTATTCTTCTGCTGTTCTTCTAACTGGGCAATCTTAGCCTCTGCCTGAACCAGAAGATTATAATTTGAAACCTGTGCTTTCTCTTTATCAGAAAGGGCATTGTAAGCTGTACGGATACTCTGAACAATAGATTTCTTCTCCAGAGTTACTTCCTGCGCATTCAGTTCAGTAATTCTTTTGATCACATCCTGTGCTGCCGCTGTAATCTGATCTGCCGGTGTCGGTGTAGGGTCTGCCGGTGTAGGCGTTGGGTCTGCCGGTGTCGGTGTAGGATCCACCGGTGTCGGAGTCGGGTCTGCAGGAGATGGTGTCGGATCTATCGGACCCGGAGTCGGGTCTACCGGTGCTGGTGTCGGGTCTGCCGGTGTCGGTGTAGGAACTTCAGGTTCTGAACCAAAGTCGCTGGAGTCGCTGAAGTCTGAACTGCCGCCTTCTGATGTATATGCAGGTACTTCCTCCGCTGCAAGTATGGACGCAGGACCTGATAATACCATACCTGACATCAATGTCAGACATAAGAACTTGGTAAGATACTTGTTTTTCATATATCTAAATTGCTCCCTTCTTACTCTAAGCATGTCCTTATCCCCCTGTCAGTAAGGGCATACTGTTTATTCTTTCCTATCACTCAACAGCATTAATTATGCTGTTTGTAAGTTTATTTATATTTTTTACTAAAACATTAACCTGTTTTATTCTAGCATAATCATTTTGTGAAATCAACCGCTGTGGCCGGTCAATTTCCTCATTTAACCAAAATTCATTTTTTCGTCACATTTTAACCAAATCAGGTTATGAGCAAGTAGCGAAGCGGATTGCGAATTCATCTTCTTTTAAATAAACCGCGGAGCGGTTATTTGGTATAGAGCCACACAGCGAAGCGGATTGCGAATATTGGTTGCGCACAAAGAGACTGTGTGTAAAAAAGCTGTGCAGAAATTTCTTCCGCACAGCCTTTCCTTATTTTATCAGCATGTATTTTTTCGCTTCAGGCTGCCTGTGCAGTCTTTGCAAAACTCTGTCCGATGCAGATCTGTACCAGCCCCTGGATTACCTGAAAACACATATTCAGAATGAAGCGAATATCTTCTTCCACACAACGAAGTTTATTAAGATATCTCTCATGATTTGCCTCAATATAATCGACCAGTGTGGAAAAATCCGCAAAACGTATCGCAGGTTCCAGATATTTATGTGCTTCTCCCTGCTGTATACAGGCTTTCAGTCTGTTCTTGAGCACTTTCTCATAATGGTTATGCTGAGCAAGTGTGCCCGTATATGTCTTATTATGAGGAAAGGTAAAATAATCCGCCATATAGTGGATCACTTCGCCGAACCGACGCCAGTAAACTCTCTGGTTGCTCTCATCCAGTCTGACATCCGCCAGTTCTCTCATTCTTCTCTTGACATCCTCAAATGTTCCGTAGAACTCATGTCTCTTAGTAATGAAAGACGGCTTGATATCCGGCAGAATGCTGCCCAGGCAGAAAGCCTTTCTGTGAGACTGCAGGCTTGCTGTGGTCTGCATCTGATCCGCAAGATACCTTGCTAATAAAATATGTGATTTTTTACGCAATTTTCTTCCTCTTTCTTTCTTGTGAGAAACTATTGTCCGAATCTGCAGCAGATGTTTCAATTTACTGTTTCATAAGACATCCGGATAAGTGCTGGTCATCTGGATATCCGAGTATAAAAATGTATGTTTTGAAGCATTTTGTTACCGATTGAGTGAACAATAACTAACTATAACCAACATAGTATACTATAACAGGTTTATACATAATATTCAAATAAAAATTTTGTAAAATCTGCTCCGGCCGATTATTGCGTTACTGCTTATTGCTTATTCTGATAATTGTCTTAATAATTCCAGATCGCTGTTTTTCACCTTGAGATTTGTCTCGATTTTCTCTCCTTCAGGAGTGGTAAATACAATCTCAATAATGCTTCCCTCTCTGATTCCCTTGCGTGAAACTGCCTGACAGAATGCAGGGAATTTCGGATGGTTTCTTTTGAAGGTGTTCCATGCACCTGTAAACTTCATCATATTTCTAATATTCATTGTATCAGATATCCTTTCTGCCCTTTAAATCTCGCTGAAATCCGGTGTTCCGTACAGGTCGAATGGAGTGCTCTGATATACATAGTAATTCAGCCAGTTTGTATAGAGGTTGTTTGCATGAGCTCTCCACATAAGAAGTGGTCTGTTCTCCGGGTTATTGTCTTTGTAATAGTTCTCAGGTATCTCTATCGGAAGATTTTTGCTGACATCTCGCTTGTATTCTCCGTCAAGTGTCACGCGGTCATATTCCGGATGTCCCATTACGAAAATCTTGCGGCCACCATCTGCCATTGCGAGGAAAAGTCCTGCTTCTTCTGATTCTGCAAGTACTGTCAGTTCTTTACAGTTATGGATATCTTCGATTGGCACTTCGGTGTGTCTGGAATGTGGTGCAAGGAACATATCGTCAAAGCCTCGTACCAGCGGGATCTTACGATTCAGCACTTTATGCCAGAAAAGGCCGAACATTTTTTTATCCAGTTTACGTTTCTTCAGGCCATAGTGATGATAAAGTCCAGCCTGGGCAGCCCAGCACAGATAAATCGTAGATGTCACATGATCATTCGTCCAATCCATAATCTCTGCCAATTCGTTCCAGTAGTCCACTTCTTCAAACTCCATCTGCTCTACCGGCGCACCTGTGATGATCATTCCATCATACTTATTATCCTTTAACTCCGGAAATGTCTGATAAAATTTATTCAGGTGACTCATGGAAGTATTCTTGGATTCATGGCTCTGTACCGCCATAAATGTTACATCCACCTGAAGCGGTGTATTGGAAAGAGAACGAAGGAGCTGAAGCTCTGTCTCCTCTTTCAGAGGCATCAGATTCAGAATAAGGATCTGAATCGGGCGGATATCCTGATGGGACGCACGGGATTCATCCATTACAAAAATATTTTCTTTTTCCAGAATTTCTTTTACGGGCAGATCACCCTGTATTTTAATTGGCATTTTTCTTTTCTCCTGTTGTCTTATTTTTTATTTACACTCACTGCTGTGCCATCTTAAGGAAGTCTTTCTCCGAAAGAATCGGAATTCCCAGCTCCTTAGCTTTCTTATTCTTGGAAGAATTAGAAGTCGTATCATTATTGATCAGGTAATTCGTCTTAGATGTCACAGAGCCTGTAACCTTGCCTCCCAGTGATTCAATAAATTCCTTCGCCTGCGCTCTGTTTGCAAAATGTTCTACGCTTCCGGTGATAACGAAATTCATGTTCCGGAAAATCTGCTCACCGGTCTTTTCTTCTTTCTTGATGGTCAGATAGCTCATCAGATGATCCAGTTTCTTATTATTCTCTTCTTTTGCAAAATAATCTGTCAGGCTTCTGGCAATCACCGGTCCAATAGTGTCAATGGAGCTGACCTCTTCTTCATCCGCATGGCGGATTTTCTCCAGGTCATCATCAAAATGGCGGCAGATTACTTTTGCATTCGCAAGTCCGATATTTGCAATTCCCAGACTGTAGATTACTTTTGCCAGAGTCGTCTCTTTTGCCTTATCCAGGCTGGCGATCAGGTTCTCAAAGGATTTCTCCCCGAATCCATCCATCTCTACGATCTCATCTCTGTGTTTCGCAATCTCAAAAATATCTCCGAAATCATGGATAAATCCTCTGGCAATAAATTTCTCCAGTGTCGCTTCAGACAATCCATCTATATTCATGGCATCTCTGCTTGCAAAAAGGGCAAAGGATTTAATCTTCTTGGCTGCGCAATCCGGGTTTGTGCAATAAAGTGCTTCTACATCATTCACCTTCTGAATCTCTGTGGCATGTCCACAGGCCGGACAGGTTTCCGGTATCTCCAGTTTACTGCTGCGGGTAAGATTCTCTGCAATCTGTGGAATGATCATATTCGCCTTGTACACAGTGATTATATCCCCGATACCGAGTTCCAGTTCTTTTACGATGCTGACATTATGCACACTGGCACGGCTGACAGTTGTCCCCTCCAGTTCAACCGGTTCAAAAACCGCCACCGGATTGATCAGACCGGTTCTTGACGGGCTCCACTCAATTTCCAAAAGGTGCGTTTCTTTGATCTCATCTGCCCATTTAAAAGCAAATGCATTTCTCGGAAACTTCGCGGTTCTTCCCAGGGAATCTCCGTATGCAATGTCATCATAAAGTGCCACCAGGCCGTCTGACGGGAAATCATTCTCTGTAATCGCTGTCGAAAAATATTCCATCGCTTCATCCAATGTAGCACCAGTCACTACCCGGTATTCAACCACATCAAATCCCTGTTCTTTCAGCCACTCAAACTGTCTTTCTCTTGAGTTCCGGAAATCTACATTCTCTGCGCTTACAAGCGCGAACGCATAGAATCGTACATTTCTGCGAGCTGTGATCTCATTGTTGAGCTGACGTACGGATCCACTGCATAAGTTTCTGGGATTTTTATATTTGGCATCTACATCCTCTATCGACTCATTGATCCGTTCAAAATCGGAATATGTGATGATTGCTTCCCCACGAAGTACAAGTCTTCCCTGATAAGGAATCTTGAGCGGAACATTCTTAAATACTCTGGCATTATTTGTGACAACCTCACCTACTACACCATTTCCACGAGTGACAGCTTTTGCAAGTTCACCATTTTCATAAGTAAGAACGATCGTCAGTCCGTCCAGTTTCCATGACAGAAGCGTTTTGTGTTCTCCCATGAAGTCCCGCAGGACCTCTCTGTCTTTCGTCTTATCCAGAGACAACATCGGTGACTCATGCTCTTCTTTCGGAAGCTGGTCAACGGCTTCGTACCCTACGCTGATGGTTGGACTGTTTGCCAGAATGGTTCCGGTTTCCTTTTCCAGTGCCTGTAGCTCGTCGTACATCTGATCGTACTCTCTGTTGCTTATGAGTTCTATATCCTGCTGGTAATACGCCTTTGCTGCTTTGTCCAGTTTCTGCACCAGCTCTTTCATTCGCGTGATTGCTGCTGTTTCCATTGTATCCTCCTGTTTCGATCACTGTTTCGCTGGAAGAAGATACCAGCAAACGGTTCAGTTCTTCCCATTCCCTGGCAGTGATCTCTCTGTATTCGCCTTCTTTAATTCCATCCAGAGTCAGATTCATAATTCTGATTCTCTTTAACTTCTGTACTTCGTATCCCAGATACTGACACATTCTGCGGATCTGCCGGTTCAGTCCCTGAGTCAGGATAATCCGGAAGCTGCATTCTCCCGTCTGTACTACCTTACACGGTCTTGTCACCGTATCCAGAATCGGAACTCCCCTGCTCATTCTGCGGATAAATTCTTTATCTAAAGGCTTGTTTACTGTAACAAAGTATTCTTTCTCGTGATAGTTACCTGCACGCATAATCTTATTTACCAAATCGCCCTCATTTGTCAAAAGCAGCAGCCCCTGTGACTCCTTGTCCAGTCTGCCTACAGGGTAGATCCGTAAAGGATAATCCAGGTAATCTGTCACTGTTGTTTCCTGGCGCTGTTGTTTCGTGCTGCACACGATTCCTCTGGGTTTATTAAAAAGAAGCATTACTTTTTTTTCATTTTTATGGACAGGTACATTGTCTATACAGATTTCATCTTCTGTGCTTACCTTCTGACCGCTTACAGCTTTCTGGCCGTTCACAGTGATCCTTTCTTCTTCGATCATCCGGTCCGCCTCACGTCTGGAGCATACACCCGCCTCGCTTAAATATTTGTTAATTCTGATTTTTTCGTTCATTTTTCTATTATATAATTTTTTTCCCGTCTTATCAACGGGGAAATAAACCAAAATTTGCCAAGGGGGATTTACCTTGTATTTTGTCGTTCTTTATTGTATGATAGGGCTAGCACAGTGTGTTTGAAAATTACTTTTCGCAAATATACCGCAAAGTTACCATGCATCCGTAAGGAGCTGCCAGTGGCAGATCCTGTAGGTCGGGTGTTCAGATTGCGGGATTGATTTTTCAAACACGCTCTAAGGTTGTTGGATTTATCTGACTCCGTAAAATGCCGGATATTTCACCACAACCTTATTACAACTACACAAAGGAGGCTTTTATGTCAGGCCATTTACCACGTACAAACCGCTGGCTGATCCTGCTTTCCATTGTTCTGTGTCTGATCTTCGGAGGAATTTTTACCCGTTCTTCTGCTGGTCCTTCACAGGTCAGCGCAGACAGTGATGCCGGAGTTTTTGTATCAGAAGATCAGGATTCTTCGGAGTTTTCTTCTGAAGGAACAGTGGCTGATAATAATGAAAATTTTACAGATATTTCTTCCGATAGTTCCGATGATCTTTCACCTGACAGTTCAGATAATGCTTCGGCAAAAAATTCAACCGACAATGCATCCGAAACATTATCTGAATCTACAGAAGAAAAATCCGGCAAAAGCTCACAGAAAAACTCTTCAAAGAGTTCTTCCGCGGCTTCATCAGGCGGTCCTGCATTAAGTTCTGATATCTCAAAAGAGGCATCAAAAGGTCACTGGGCTTCCAGCGGAAGTAACTGGATGTTTCTTGTAAACGACAAGCCATATACCGGCTGGCTGACCGACACTGATGGCAAGCAATACTATATGGATGACACCGGAATCATGCAGACAGGCTGGACCGATATCGGAAAGAAACGATATTATTTCGACATGGATGGTATTTTGCAGACCGGGACTATTAAAGTTGATAAAAAAACTTATGAACTGAATGCGGACGGATCACTGAAAGATTATGTTCCAGCGAAGGATTCTTCTGAGAAATCCAGGAAATCTTCCCAAAATTCTGATTCCAGGAATTCGGAAAGTTCCGGTAGCTCCGATACTTCTAAAGAAAACGATACTTCAACAACCCAGAAGGCAATCGCCCTTACATTTGATGACGGGCCAGGTTCCTTTACCAACCGTCTTCTGGACTGTCTGGAACAGAATAATGCCAAGGCTACTTTCTTTATGGTCGGCACTGAGATTGCCAGTTTTCCGGATGAGGTGAAACGTATGAAGGAGCTGGGCTGTGAACTTGGAAATCATACCTATGATCATACTGAGCTGACAACTTTATCTGCTGATCAGATCAGTTCAGAAATTGCTAAAGTGGATGAGCAGCTCGTCAATCTGACGGGCCAGGGAGCATCTGTTGTCCGACCACCTTATGGTTCCGTCAATGATACTGTTAAGGCTGCAATTGGAACACCTATGATTCTGTGGTCTATCGATACACTTGACTGGAAGACACTTGATGTCGAATCCACTGTAGAAGAAGTTATGAACAATGTAAAAGATGGTTCTGTTATCCTGATGCATGATATTTACAGTACTTCTGTAGACGCTGCTGAGATTCTGATTCCGCAGCTGATTGAAGACGGATATCAGCTTGTGACGATACACGAGCTGGCCGCACTGCATCAGACAGAATTATCCGGTGGAAATACATACAGTGAATTTCATAATGCTTCTTAGTTTATCATTATTACAGCACAAAAAATACTGCCTATCATCATTTTCCGATGAGTGGCAGTATTTTTTATTATCCGTATTTAATTGTTATTCAAGCAAGTCTCCCCTGATGTATCCGGTCTCACCATCATAATCAATCTGAACCCATTCACCATCAGTGCCTTTCTTCTCAACCTGCTCGCCTGCCGAAATCACGCCAAGGATCTCAGCATCTGTGCTTGCTTCAGCACGCACATTACATTCATCTGTAGTAGTAAGCATTGTGCCATCCTCTGCATCTGTTGACACACTTGCTTCCTCTCCGAGGCCATTTAAGAATTCTGCGAGAGATGAATCTGACTGCTGTGCCTGATCCAGCTCATTTTGTACTTTCTTTACAAGGTCAGAAACATCACTGTCTGACAACTGTTTCTCCATATATGCAGAAATTTCAGAATCCTGTAAAGCTCCGTTATCGATTACCCAGTTACCTTCACTGTTTTTATACACATAGAACTGAGTCAAAGCCGGTGCTTTCGTCTCGATACCCTGACAGATGTAAGAGAAACAGGCGTAAACCACGTAAGAATCATCTGTCATACCTTTCTTCGTGTACACATCGCCCACTTCATACCCTTCGATATAATCTTTCAAATTTGTGACTTTTGACTCATCGGATGGTGTAAAATCATCTTCAAGAGTCTTCAGCGTTGCAATATCTTTTTCCCCCAGAGCCTGATAATAGCTCTTAATCAATGCAGTGATATCTGCATCTGCTGTTTCCATGGGATTGGCGTCTTCTTTCTTCTCGTCAGACTCCCCTTCACTTGTCGGAGAAGAAGGAACATTTCCCTGGTCTGTGGATGTGGTCTTCTGTCCATCTCCGGAATTCCCCTTATTACTTCCGGAACAGGCACGAATGCTAAAAAACAGGACAACCACGATTATCAGAATCGCACCACCCAGCATAAAATACCGGAGGTTGTCTGACAACCATTCTCTGAAATCATCCAAGTTCTTGTCCTCCTTATGAGTCACTGTTCACTTCGTTTCTCAGCAACTCCTATATGATACAACGCACCGGAACTGTACATACGTCCCAGGCAGCACACCTGAAGGGAATCGAACCCCCGCACATGGTACCGGAAACCACTGCTCTATCCACTGAGCTACAGGTGCAAACTTCGGAAATCAATCTTTCAAAACCCTTATAAACATTGGAAAGTGCTGATTTCACTGGCTTTAAAGCCGTTTCATAAGAGATATTTAACTGTCAAACTTTATACCTAGTCGTGTTAGTTTGTACCCGTTCATACCAATTAGATTTAATTCATAAGGGTGAATATTGGGTGAATCTATAGTCCGAATTTATTCATAAGGGTGAACTATGATTGTAACTTGCCACTTCATATGGTATAATATCTTTAACACAATATATATGCTACCACATTCTTACTGAAAAGTAAAGTTTTTTATTTTGTGTAGACAATTCGACAAAATATTCATTGGAGGTGTAAATATGACAGCATCTAGGAGAGAAAAAGGAACTGGATCATGGGACACTGTTACCAAGAAAGGAGTGGTGTATCAAAGATATCGAAAAAAGTATGACGGTATGAGTTCACGAAAAGAATTTACTGGTCGGACAAAAGCAGAGGTAAAACGTAAGATTCAAGAGTTTGAATCAAAAACAATGCATATCACAAACAGAGATTATTTAAAAATGACATTAGGGGATTGTATTGATAGCGTTTTGACTTCACTTAAACCAACATTTAAAGCAAATAATTACGCCACGTTGCAAGCTACGAACAGGTGCTATATTAAGACAAATAAAATTTCAGAGGTGCAAATGGGATCAATAGATTCTATATTGATACAAAATTATTATGTCGAACTATCAAAAAAATATTCAGAAAGCACCGTTAAAAAGACTAGAACATTACTCAACACTGTATTTAATTACTTGATATCCGTAAATATAATGACATCAAATCCTATGAATGGTGTTAGAATGCCACATAAAACTAATTATGCTGTACAAAAGAAAGAGCATTCATTTTTGTCATTAGAACAAGCTAATAAATTTAAAGAAGTTGCATTAATGAAAGCAGACGAAACAATTGCAGGTGTGAAAACTGGCGATTTTATTTACGGGAGAAATGCAAGATTTTGTTTGATTATATTATATACAGGAATGCGTGTGGGTGAAGCATATGCACTTACATGGAAGGATATAGATTTTGAGCATAACACAATTAATATCAATAAAACAATGGAACGAATCAAAATAGAAGACAAATATCAATGGATAATTGATACTCCAAAGAAACCAGCATCTATTAGAATAATTCCTATGTCTACTGTTGCACGAGAACAATTATTGTATCTGAAATCAATTGAACCTGGAAAAAACGCATATAATGATGATGGTGTATTCGTTACTAAAAACAATATACCACCATCTCAGTCTACATTAACAAGAACTCTGAAAGCTATATTAACACGATCAGAAATAAATGCTGATGGGTTTGGACTTCACGATTTAAGACACTCATTTGGTTCAATGTTATTACAAAAAGGTTGGGAAGAAAATAAACCCGTGGACATTAAAGTTATATCAGAAATTCTTGGTCATGATGATGTATCTACAACTTACAATATTTATTTGCACATTATGAATAAACATAAATCAGAAGCAATAAATCTATTGTTATAAACTAAAAAATAAGGGAGCATATCATTACGATATGGCTCCCATTTTTTATTATAGATATATTGTATTTTTTATGTTGTCGGACACCCATTTTATGTATTTATCTTTAGGAATACGGTATGTATTTCCTATTTTGATTTTGGGGAAACTGCTCAATTTAATAAGATCATATGTTCTATTTCTCCCCAACTTTAAGTGATTCATAATATCTATAGGGGTTAACATTTCTTCTAAATCAGACATTCAAATCATTCCTTTTTATTCTTATCTGTGCTTCCAAATCCACCATTACGAGAAGTTTCTACTTTGTCATCTTCTGTGATTCCATACTCCATAAAAATACCTTGGCAGAATGCATCACCTCTAAGAATATTAACAGATTTATCGCCCTCATTTGACAGCTTTACAAAGATATGTCCTTCATTATCACTATAATAGAAGTCACTATCCACTACCCCTACGGTGTTACTTAATCTAACCTTATATTTGAATCCTAAACCACTTCTAGGATATAACATAAGTACCCAATCAGTATTCATTCCGCATCTGATTCCAGTAGGAATTTTAATAGTTTCACCTGGATTTAATGTGAATGTCAAAGGACTTACAAAGTCATATCCTGCACTACCTTTTGTTGCTCTTTTTGGTAGTGTAATTGCCCCATAAATACTTTCAATTTCACGTCTTGTTGATGTATCTAATTCTGGAATATCGAATGTATCAAGCCAATCTTTTTCAAACTGTCCGTATGTAACTTTTTCAAATTTTGCAACTCTTTTTGCCATTATATTTATCTCCTTTATGTATGTGTTTTTTTTGTAATTATTCCATTAATGAACTTTGGTTAAACCCACGTTCAACAAGATATTGAATAGCTTTATCACTGTCTTTGAAGTTCATAATTTCTTTTAATGATGGTTTATATTCTCTCCAAGATGTTTTAATTTCTATATCTAAATCTTCTTTCCATTGTTTAACATTTTTAAATAAATAATCATGAAAGAATAACTGCAACCCTTTTCTTTTCTTCGTAATTCCAAATGGAAGCCATATATCAAGTTTTTGAATTTCTTCTTCTGCGTTATCCCAATTTACTTTGATTATATCTGTATTTGGATGATTTTCACATATCTTAGCTGCATACAAATTTATATGGAATGGAGTAATAGAATTGATACACACTTCGGTTGTTGGTATATAATATTTAAGCATAAATTTATATCTCCCATAAATATTTTATGTAGTGATTCCAATTCATTTCTAACTGCATATACACGTCTATTTTTACAGATTCCTTATCAAAATCACCAATCAAAGGGAGCTATTAAAATCTCCCATTCGCATTTACACCAATAATAATACATAGTTGATAATTTAACTTTTTCTCTAAATTCTTCCAATGTAAAATCATTTCTATGATTTAATAGTTTAATAATTTCCTGTTTATAGCTTATATGATTAAAGATATTAAATACTTTAATTTGTCTTTTATTTATATCAGGCACAAATACATTCCATTCTAAATCAACATTATTTTTAATATTCCTCATAATATGTTTCTCCGTTTATTTGTGGATATTTTTGTTCTGCATTGTGTATTCTTTTAAGAGCAATTGAACGATTATCAAAGACGTTTTCATCTATCTCATTGAACCCTAGTAAATATGCACGTTTGTCTTTCTTATCTACACCACAGAACCAATTATCCATAACAGTTCTTATCACTAAATCGCACAAATCATATGTGCCTGTTTCTGGAAATACTCGTGTATAATATACGGTATCTCCCTTATTAATAGTCTTCATTCTCTGATACTTCCTCAAAAATATCTTTCATATTACTCATGAATTTGTTATACGCTTTTACTACTTTTTTGTAGAGTTTATTATTACCTCTATCATCTGGATTATAGAATGGCGCAAATAACGTACCGTTTGCATATCGTACATTCGTTGATACAAAGTAATCTTCTTTATCTACGGTAAGATTAAGAATAATTTCTTCTGTATATAATTGTTTGTTCAGTATATATTGAGTTGGTGTTGCTCTAAAATTATTAGATGTGAAATCTCTATCTCTGATCGGTTGTTTTACACGATATGTTTTTGGCTCTACCATAAGATTTTCTCCTTTAACTTGCATTGTCATATGACGCTACAATATCGTCACATGTGAATCCATATTTTATTTCTGCTTCTTTGCGAGCATGAACAGCATCTTCATATTTAGTAAATTCTCCAAGATATACGGTATTATAATTAACTGTAATATATGCACACCATAAATCTTTAGATTTATTAAAACTTACTCCTGTTTTACCTGATGTATTTGTCTTACTCAAACCTCTGTTGTGGGAATTTTTCTGATTGGATTTTAGAACAATATTACATTTTCGATTATCACTTGTATCTCGTGATAAATGATCTGGGACATGAACTTTTCGATTATAGTCGCCATATTTAATTTCTGCTACAACTTGATGAATAAATAATGTCGATGTTTTATATTTATCATCATTTTTGACATTGGTTATCCAATAGCCCTTTTCAAGATTATCTCGTTTTTCAATTTTTCTCCAATACCATCTTTTTAAAATATCATAATCTTCTTTATCAATAATGCACTTGTTGTTATTGTCGTCTAATAATGTAATTGTATTATCATTATTTTCTATATAAGAATTGACTTTTGTTGAATATTTTTTATTTCTTTTTGATATTTGTTCAGATGCGTAGCAACCACAAGATTGTGTATGCCCTGATTTTAATTGATACCCAGTAACACTGGTTAATTTAGGATTTCCACAATCACATTTACATAACCAATGTGTTCTGTTTTTACCGTTTTTATTATCTTTCTTATCTCTTTCAATGTCTCTACCAATAACAGTTAGTCTACCAAATTTTTGTCCAGTTAAATCTTCTATAATATTTGGATTATTAAATTTAATACATCCACATGATTTGGATTTTCCATGTATTAATGTAGATAGTCGATGAGTAACAACTGTATGTTTTTCACAATCACACTCACAATCGAAGAACAAGCCAAGTGGCTTGCCCTCCTTATAGTGAGATTCTGTCACTTCTTGATTATATTTCGTGATTGTCCAATGGTTGAATTTCCTGCCAATATACCGTTTGGCTTTTTTATATCGTTTCTGCTTGTATGTTTCATATCTTTTATTTTTTGTTTCTTCTGATTGTATTCTTATAAATCATCACTCCTATTTCGCCATGTTCCATCCGCTTGCTTTTCCCAAATATGCTGATTTTTGCTGCCCCTAAACGCAAGAGATAAGTCTTTTTGTTCTAAAATAAATTCTCCGTCAACAATATAGTCTGCATATTTAACAATTTCCTTAGATGAAATATCAGTTTCAAAGTCATATCTAGTCCACACCCATATCTGTTTTTCAGGGAATTTCTCTTTACATTTCTTTGCAATATCGGTTACTTTATCAATATTCTGGTTACATAATGGTTCTCCACCAAGAATACTGATTCGTTTAATATATGGGCGATCAATCATTTGATAAAAATGAGTTAATTTATCATCTGATAAATCTTCTCCACCTTTAAAATCCCATGCTTGAGAGTTAAAACACCCATCACAATGAGGTGATGGACACCCTTGTACAAACAACGAAATACCTACTCTTTTTCCATTTACTACATCACAATCTAAAACTTCCGCATATTTCATAAATTAAAGCTCCTTTTTAATGTCACTATGTTTAGTTCTTAATTCTACTTCTTCAATTTTGCCGTTATTAAATGCAGTTTTATAATCGCCTGTTAAATATCCAGTTACTCTGCGTAATCGTTTAATATCTTTTCCACCACACATAGGGCAGGCATCTCCGATTTCATCACAATATCCACAAGTCATACATGTATCATTTGGTACATTAATTGCAAAATATGGAATATCGTGATCCATAGCGTAATTAACAATTTCTTCCAATGCTTCGGTATTATGTTTAACACTAGACTCTAACTCAACATATGTGATGCATCCTGCGCTGCTATATCCAGTTAATTGTGATTCAATATCAATTTTTTCAAATGGATTTACCTTTTCCCAGACAGGGACATGAATCGAATTTGTAAAGAATTGTTTGTCAGATACACTTTTAATAGTTCCATACTTTTCTTTGAATTTCTTCATTGATGTAAAACATAAATTTTCGGCTGGTGTGTAGTACACTCCAAAATTTAATTTATATTGCTCTTTAAATTCGGCACATCTATCCTTAAATAACTGTTCAATATGTTTCGCTAATTCCATTCCTTTTGATTTTGTATGATTACAACCAATAAGAATTTGCAATGTTTCTGCTAATCCTAATTGTCCAATTGCAAGAGTTCCATGTTTTAATGCAGAACGAATGCCTTCTTCTGGAATATATCCTGCCATTGTTCCATTTTCATACATGAATTTTGCGGAATCAGGAGATTGAGAACAAATCCAATCGAATCGTTCAATTAACATATCTTTAGCTTCGTGGATTTTTTCATCAAGTAAAAGCATAAAATTCGAGACTAAATTAGATTCTTTTTCATTCTGTGTCATACCATCATTGTCAGGAATTTCTAAAGCTTCTTTTACTTCCATTGCCAACATAGGCATAATGATTGTTACTGGACAAATGTTTCCTCTTCCATCTTTCAATTGTCCAAATCCATTAATATCATATCCATTAGCTGTCCTACAGCCCATTGTAGAAAAATACGTTTTTGGATCATTAATATTATATCCTGCATTTCCACTCCAATCTACATTTGCATAGTTTGGATATAATCTTTGTGCAGTAGATTTTAATGCTAACTGAAATAAATCATAGTTTGGATCACCAAGTTTTCTATTTACTCCGTTCATACACTGGAAAATTCCACAAGGGAAAATAGATGTTTTATGCAACTTTCCAATACCTTTAATAGAAACTTCAAGAAGTGCTTTAGTTGCTAATCTTCCTTCTGGTAAAGTACAAGTACCATAATTAATTGATGTAAATGGTAGTTGATTTCCGCTTCTACTCTGTAATGTATTAAGATTATGATACATTCCTTCAACAGCTTGATAAGTTTCCTTTACAGTCATATCCGTAGCATACTTATATGCTTTGTCATAAACCATATATTCACTATCTTCAATTCCTGCATTATCTGGAATATGCTCAAAAAGTTCTTTATCATAAATATTGCAGATATATTTTAAGCCATCAATATAATGTTTTCTAAAGCTTTTACGAATATAAGGTACCATTGTCCAATCAAGATGTGTTGCCGAAACTCCACCAAATTGTTGCAAACTCTGTAACTGAAAAACAACCGCTACAAGTTGAAATGCTGTATTGATAGATTGTGCAGGTCTAACGTCTGTTTGCCGAGTATTAAATCCTTCTTTTAATAATTTATCAAAAGGTATACTCAAGCAGTTATGCATCCCTATCGCATATGAGTTCAAATCATGGATATAAATTTCATTATTAATATGATTTTGTTTTGCCATAAGAGACATGCAATGATCTAAAGCGTATTTCTTTAATACGGCATCACTAGCTTCTCCAACTCTACCTCCAAAAGATTTCTCATCAACGTTTGCGTTCTGGTTTTGTACATTTGAAGCGGAAAGTTTTTCAGAAATATCTTTCATAAGTTGAGTTTTACTCTCACGTACTTCTGTTCTCTTATTTCGATAAATAATAAATGCTTTTGCTACATCTTTTCGTTTGCTAGCCATTAATTTTTCTTCTACAATATCCTGAATTTCTTCAACAGAAATATGACTATTATTTAAAGAATTAATGTAATTTGCAACTTCACAAGCTTTTACTTTTGCTTCTGGTGTAATTTCACCATCTACTTCCTCAAAAGCCTTTAAAACAGCATTTTTAATCTTTGATTTATCAAATTCTACTTTACGACCATCTCTCTTGATTACCTTAATCATTCATTATCTCCTTTACCAAATCTCTTATTAAATAGTTCCTTTTCCATCTTTTCTCTATCCTTCGTTGAAATTGCTAAACATAAGCACATATATGCGATTACAATCAAACACGCAATGATAAAAGCTCCAACTCCGATAACAACTGCATTCATAATAACCACCTCACATATCTTTAATCTTAATTTTCAATGCTTCTAATTCTTTATATTCATCAGTATCATATCTGGTATGATCTTTACGAATCATATGTGTCTGCTCGTTGCATATAAGTTCCACAAGTAGTTTCTTCTCTTTTTCTGTCATTGTTTTATGATTCCTTACTAATTTTTTCTTATATGTTTATTTTCTCCACAAATGTGATATAATATTTGTTAATGGAGGGCGTTTCAAAAATTTATCCAAAAATTAATAGTCCATATAGTGTTTAATTCTCTTATATATAAATTGTATAAATGGGATATATCAAATTTTATCAACATGCAACTATTAACTTGCCCTCCATATCCTTATGAGTAAATTCTTTTAATTTCACCGTTACCACCATCTTTACATTTCAAAACAAGATGTGTACATAATGAATCAGCACAATTTGGTTTATGCGAAATCATATCAATTACATATTCTCTATTATCAACTTCAACAGTGATAAAATTATCCCCAATGCGTTTTAATTCCCGTACTAGCTCTCCGCTACTAATAATCACTTCTCCAAAGTCACCTCTTTCCCAATTCCAAGCAGATATTGTCTAATTTCAGCCCAATTCTGTAATCTTTTACCTATCCAATCTTTATTCCAGCTATATGTTCTACCAAAACAAATATTTTCTTTTGCATTGGAAGTCACAAGATTTTTTGTACTATCATCAATAAATAATCCATCACTCATATCTATATGAGACTTATCATAATATTCTTTAAGATTTACACCAATAAATTCTATATCTGGAAATCTTTTATTAATCCATTCTTCCTTTTGTTTAAGATTAGGTGAATATCCATGTGAGACAATTTTGATTATGTAATACTCAGATAATTCATTAATTGCACGTTCAGCCCAAGGCATAAAATGTAATCTCTCGAAGAATCTAGGTTGATTGAAGTACAAATCAATATATCCAGGTGGCGCACAATTACATTCTTCAAATCCCCAAGTATCAACAGTCCACCAATTTATATAATGAAATTTCTTATAATACAGGAAATCTTCATTATATAAATCAACAATCGCATCTATGGTGGCAACTAATGTTCCATCAAAATCAACATATAATGTTTTAATATCATTTCTCATCTGTGATACCTCGTTTTGCTTTGTCTTTATTGATTACACGTACCATTTTTGCAACAGATTCTTCAAGACTTCTATCATTCAATACAAAGTAATCAATAAGATTGGATTTCTCAAAGTTGGAAAATTCTTCACTTTCCTTGATATAATTAGCTTGCCAAGCGTTATAATCTCCACGTTTCTTTGCTCTTTGCCGTAAATCATTATATGGAACATTCACCATAATGGTTACTAATTCAATATCCATATCTTTTGTTTTGAGTTTTAATTCGTAATATCCTGTGGGATTGATAATGTAGAAATCATTATCTAAGAGCTGTTGTTTTGTTGCGAAGTTACAATATCCTACTCTATCAGTATAAGCAATCATATCGTTACGATATTTCTCTACTTCGTCTGGTGAAATTAATATATGGTCTGAATTTTCTTTTGTTTCATCTTGTCGTAGATATTGTCGTGTAGAATATGAGCGTAAAATACTCATATTCAATTGTTTTGCTACTTCTTTTGTAATTGTTGATTTTCCTGATCCTGATCTTCCTAATACACAATATACTGTATGTATAATAATCACGCTCCTTATTCAGAATCTTTTAATAATTCTTCTAAACTATCAATTTGAAGCTCTGTTTGCTTATCATCAGACAACAATGCCGTAAGTTGTTTTTCTAACATATCTAATTTCTTTTTCTCAGCCTTATATCTCTGTACTTCAAGATTTGCTTCTACATCAGTAATCCAATCATCAAGTGAACTACCTGAAATCATTAAGGTAGAAGTGTTAATTTCTAAATCTTTTGCAGAGATTAAAAGTGCATTAAGTTTAATTAACAACATTTCGCTTGAATCAATATGTAAATTGTAAGTAACCTTATCAAATACTAATAAACAATTAGTAATTGGATTGAATCTTGTTGGTTTTGATGCAAGCTCCTGTCTTTTTTCTTCAATAATTTTTTTTAACTGCATAATTCTTTCATCATTTTTCTGTGCCATAATAAAATCTCCTTTCCAGATAACCATTTTTTAAATAATGTTCTCCATAGATAGGATGAATATACTGATAACATTCTTCTAAATTATCAAAATATTTTTTAACCTGTCGTTCCCTTGTTTTTGTTTCCATTTCACTAGAGAACCATTTCTTTTCCTCATAGGTTTCAATAATGGTATCCATGATATACCATTTACCACTCTCTTTTTCATAATATACTTTTCTATTATCAAGAAGCTTATCTTTTTCTTTGCCAACTACAAAATCATAACCGTACCAATTATATTTAAGACACTTTTCAATGGTTTCTTGTGCCATAGCAACAAATATATCGTATGGTAAATCAATAAGCTTATCTGCTTCAAAATCTTCTTGACAATATTCAGCATTGCTATATAACAGATTAACCATATCTGGATAATCTGGTCTTTTTTCAAGAACCATATGGGTAAACTTTCTTGTAATTGTTTTCATATGTGTTACTCTATTTTCTCTGTACCAACTATATTCAGCACTAGGATTTCCAAGAAGAATAAAGAAAAATTCATTCTTTTCTTCTTGAATACTTCTATAGTAAGTAAGGTTTTGATTATAATAACTACTTCGACATTTACTGATTAACCATGTATCATCAAGCGGATATTCATATCCTTCTTTTCTGTTGTTACTATAATAGTAACCATGACTTTCATGGTAATAATAATTTAACTGATTTTTCCAAGGCTTTGATTTTCCCATATACACATATTGATTACCATTCAAATCCTCATATGTAGCACCAATGATTAAATCTCTTGCTTTAATAAATGTATTATTATGAATGACTTTATTCTTTTCCTGAATTTCTTTATAGTCCGAGGATTCTACAGGTACAAGAACTAATTCTTTACCATCCCAACCATAAACAAATTCACCTTCAAGTCCTTTACCTTTGATACAGTTACAATTTTCTAAAATCCACAACAGATTTGGAATTGTAATTTCAAACTCAAATCCTCTAGGGTCATACACTCTTGTATATGTCTGTCTGGGATTCCAACCATATCTATCTCCACCAACCTTCTTATTTAATACAAATCCTTCCATTGGCTCATTATCGTAGATTTCGTTTGGAATACATTCATCTCTCCAACCTTGCCATGAGGTTTCTTTTCGTAATTTACCTTTTTCATCAAAATAGATTACATAAGCTAATTTACCTGTATAAGTATCTTTTCGTTTTTGGAATCCTACATTTATTTTTGTTGGTATAAAGATATTTGTTTTCATTATATTTTCTCCGTTCTTATAAAACTAAATGCCTAATTCAAGTTTTATCTGTGGTTTAATCGGATTATAATTTTCAAGGGAAAAATCTTCGATTGAGAAATCATAGAAATTATCAGATTTAGGATTGAAATTCATTTTGACTGGTTCAAATTCATAGTCATAATGACCATTAGATGTAGAAATTTTTAACTTATGTTCATTCGACCTATTAATAAGTTCATTCGCAGCATCAAGGTGACGATCATAAATCTGTTCATTTGCTACGAAGTGTGTGAATTTTCCTGGCTTATATCCAGTAGCTTTAGCAATCATCATCTGTAAACAAGCATACTGTACTTCATTAACTCCACCTGCACCACTAGCAGTAATCATATCTCCACTTCTTTGAATAAGACACATATCAAGATATTCACCCCTTACATTCCAGATAGTAAGGAATGCACATGGCGCAAGCCCGTCAGTTTCTCTCAGATCATTTTCTTGCCATAGCGATACGATTTTTCTTCTTCCGTATGGATTAGTTTTAATATCGTTAATTATATTATTAATTAGATCATATTTTTTTACAGTATATCCGTATCTATGACCAATTGTTCCGTCACCAATATTCCAGTCGTTCCACCATTTTACACCCATATCTTCCATCTCAGAAATTACATTTGTAGGCTTTTGATAAATTGTAAAAATTTCTTTAATCGCACTTTTCCACGCAATAGGACGTAATGTACAAATTGGAAACTCTGTTTGAAGATTATAAGTTCTCACAACATGATTCACAAAATATGTATGAGCTGGTGTGCCATCTTCATATTTTGGACGAGGATTTTCGTCTTTTGTTCCATTTACAAAAATGTTACGAATATCATTTACCAATAATAAATCTGCTCTTGTCATACATTATTCCTCAACAATCCATAGTTTAATATCTTCTTTAAATTGATTACATAATTTTTCATCATTTGATAAGAAATTCACAACACATTCTTTATCAAGACTTGTACTTAGAATCCCCATGATAGATTTCGCATCAATTGTGTACCTAGAGTATACATAGTCAATATCTACATCTTTATATTCTCCACATTTGGCTACGAATAACCCTGCATCATTAATTGTATTTAATTTGACTTTACACTTCATTTTATAAAATCCTTTCCTATTATAATGTTAATTTAATAGTTGCATAAATTGTTCTTCATTGATAATTTGCACTCCCAATGATTTTGCTTTCTTGTTCTTGCTGGAAGAAGATTCAATATCATTATTAATCAACGCAAACGTTTTAGCAGATACAGAACCAGATACTTTCCCCCCATAAGATTCAATGACAGATTTTAGTTCATCTCTATTGCTGTATTTCTCTAATAATCCTGTAATAACAAATGTCTTTCCTTGCAATGTATTTTGAGTATGATTGGATTCATCAGGAATTTTAAATGTGAATTCTTTACTTAACTCAAAAACATTATCCGCATGTGTTACAGCAAATTTTTGAATATTGTTACTTGCAACTACGCCAATACCATCTACTTTAAGATTCCAAAAATATCCATAACCACAAGAGAAACAATGATAAAATTCATCAAAGTTATATTTAAAATGTTTAGCAATATCTTTACTTGCACTTTTGCCAATCATGGGTACAGAAAGTGCATAAACAAATCTGTCAAGTGTAGTTTCTCTGCTCTTTTCAATAGATTCCAACAATTTATCTACTGATTTTTTACCAAATCCTTCAAGACTATACATTTTACCTTTATAATCAGATAGATGATAAATACTCTTAATGGAGTTTAACCAACCAAGGGAAATAAATTTCTCAAGTGTGGCTTCTGATAATCCATCCATATCCAGTGCGTTTCTACTTACCGCATGAACAAGTTTACCTAATAATTTACCTTTACAATTATCATTCATACACATCAATACTTCTGAATCGTTATCTTTTACAATTTTAGTTTCCTCACCACAAACAGGGCATCTATCAGGAATTGTAAAATTATTCGATTTATCAATACTATCATGTACTTTTGGGATAACTTTATTTGAGCGATATATTCTGATTCTGTCACCGATACCAAGAGAAAGTTTTTTGATATAAGAAATGTTATGTAGTGTAGCTCTGGTAGTAATTGCACCATCTAAATCAATAGGTTCAAAAATTGCTACGGGATTAATTAATCCTGTTTTAGAAGTGTTCCATTCAATATCTTTTAATACAGTTTCATATAATTGGTCTTCATATTTGTATGCGATTGAATGTCTAAAGAATTTATCTGTCTTACCTAATGATTCTCCATATGAATAATCATCACATGCCATTACTGCACCGTCATATGGAATATTGTACTCATCCGCTACATCTTTAATTGTATCTAGTACAGTTTGTAAATTTTCACACCCTATATATGGAATCATAGGAACTACTTCAAATCCACAATCTTTTGCATCTTGTAAATCTTCATATACAGATTCATGAGAAAATCCTTTAATAACACGCCATGAAATAAACCTCATGTTTCTTTGAGCAGCTTCTTTACTGTCTAATAATAGTAATGAACCAGACACAAGATTTCGTGGGTGTTTATATTTTTTATCTGGATCTTTAATATTTTCATTAATCTTATTGAATGTATCCCATCCAATAATTGTTTCTCCGTCAATAATTAACTCATCATTATATGGAATCTTCTTTGGAATGTTCTTAATTGTTAATACATTTTGAAGAACATCTGTACCTTCATATCCATTACCTCTAGTAACTGCACTTACTAATTCACCATGAATATACTTCAATGTTGTACTAAGACCATCACATTTTACAGATATGATACGCTGTTTATTTCTTGCGAATTGTTTCAAATCATTAATAGATTTTGTTTTATCAAGTGACAACATTAAATGGTCTAATTTAACTTCGTTCAGTTTGTCTGATACTGTATATCCAACATTCTGTGTAGGACTATTTGGGAAAATAATATGTTCTTGACTTTCTAATTGCTGTAATTCTTCATATTTCTTATCCCAATCATAATCGGACATAATTGGCACACTTGTATAATATGCAATAGAAGCATTATTTAGTTCTTCAATTAAAGTTTTCATCTTTTCAATACGTTCATATCTACTTTTTATTCCCATATATCACATCTCCTTATAATATGGACTTTTCTTTACGTATTCTTTCAGATACTTTAACATCTCTGATTCTTCTGGAAAGAATGGATCTCGTTTATATTCAAGTGCAACATAATTTAGAAAGTTCATCATCAACTGTCCAAATCTCCAATCTGGATAATATCGCATCCATACTTTTTCTAATTCTTTTGTAAATTCTGGTATTCTATTCTTATCTCTCATATTGACCTCCATGAAACAGTTCTTTCATCTTATTGTAAATTTTCTTTTGTAATCAAGCGGAGAACAGGACTCAATTACTATTGGGAATTTTTTTAATTCTACAGTTTTTATATGTTCTACTAATTTTTTACATCCTTTTAAAACCTGAATATCTGCCGAATTAAACATTCTTTTTAATTTCATATTTGCATTTGATATACGAATAAAACAATTACCCTTTTCTTTTATTAATGCGTCGCTATATTCATTAGAAACAATTCTATTTCCCAAATATAGATAATATTCTCCATGGATGCCTTTATATATTCCACCAACAACTAAATCTTTCAATGGAATAGTTTTAATTTGCCTCTTCTTTTCTTTCTCTTCTTCCTGTTCACGTAGTCTACTTTTAATTTCATTTGCAATCTTAAGTTCCTCATCAGAAGGATTTACAACCTTAAATAGATCTCTCATATGTCGTTTACATCCATCTTCATCAGTCATTGAATTGCCATACCAGACACCAATTGACATTCCAATTACATTACGTCCCGTGCCTTTTCCAACACATATATCACCGTCTTGTAGTTCTCTTCCTAAAATATCTTTCATTTAATATCTCCATTCATTTTTGCTCTCAATAATGCTTGTAAATATTCTTGAGGATTATCTTTAGCTGCTTGGAATCCTACTTTTTGTCTTTTAATATCATCAAGTACGATTTTATATTTAGGACTATCCCTTACTTCTTCTCTATATTTCTGCACTTCTTCACGAGTTGCTATCTCTTTATCAACTAAAATTCTCAATACAACTTGTACGTCAATTGCTGTTTTAAGAATAGTTTCTTGTACTTGCAATTCGTGTAGGGCTTCTTCTGGTTTATAAAAATTATCATTGCTTACTGGCATTTAATATCTTCCTTTCCAATAATTTCTGTTAATGTTCTAGGTGTATAATCCATGTAATTTATCATACATCCAACATTTTTAGCAATACATTTAATATCGTACTTCTCATTCAGTGACTTTATAAAGTCTTGAAAGATGGTTTCTTCATTTGAATTATGAACATGACCATATAACTGAATGCTCCATACCTTATATTCTTCTCCATCTCTTCTATAATGATGTTGATGATTCCAGAAAGCTAAAGGATAATGAGAAAGAACTACATTATACTCTTTACCATTGATTTTATCCTTTAATTCCTTATAATCACAAACTTCTACAAATAGTTGCTTATATCTTTGGTCTTTCACTCTATCGTGATTACCAAGGATTAAATGCTTATTCCCTTTTAGTCTACTTACAAATGAGATTGTATCTTCATTCTCTTTCCATGCCAAATCGCCAAGAATATAAACATGATCCGCATTGGTAATTGTATTATTCCAGTTTGTTTTAATTGTTTCATGCATTTCCTCAAGCATTTTAAATGGTCTGTTGTCGAAGTTAGAACCTTCGGCTGTTACATTCTTATGGAATAAATGTACATCTGAGATATAATAATTCGTATAATCACCTTCTTCTTTCTCTTCTTTCAATCCATTCATTGTGAATCTTGTCCGCAACAACTTCTACGTCATTATGTGTACCTTCATATGGAGGTTTTACTAATGAAGAAAACATATGTGAAAATATAATATAAAAACGTGCGTTATCTGCATCCATATTATATTTATTCATTAAGGTCTCTTCTACTCGTATTATGTAGTCTTTTACTTCTTTATTCATATTTCTCCGTTTCTACTTCTGCATAATCTGTATAAAAATCCGCAATTCTTTCAAATTCAAATATAGAATTTTCAGTTTCCACAACTACAAATAATGAATTACGTGAGATTTTTCCTGCGCAATTAACAGATGTAACATAACTTGTTGTCAAAAAACTAAACTTCATTGGTGTCCCATCAGAATCTTTTACATATCTAATCACTAATGGGTATCCAATTTCAATATCATCAATATTGAGTTTTACGACTCTGCCAATTCTTAGAGGGTATCTACCATCTGTTCTTTCAGTACCACGTTTGCCACATGTACCGCTATGTTTGATGCTTGTGATTTTATATAACATATTTACTCTCCTAATCTTCTACGGGAACCCATTTTTTAACTTTGACTTCTTTAAGTTCTACCTCTGTACATTTAACCTCATCATCATATTCCCAAGGTCTTTCATCCTGGCATTCTGTTGCACCCTCTGAATATGTAGTCATATAAAACTTACCATTATCTTCAAACACAATCTCATGCACAATAGACCAACGAGTAGTATCAATAATTCTATCTACAACTGCACCATACCAAGGTAATTCACACTCATTTACTAAATAATCCCTACTGAATACTTTTACTTTTGCCATTATCTTATTCTCCTTCTACAATTCCCCAACCTTTACAAGTAGGACATTCACAATACTTTTTATTAATTTGTTCCATAAGTTCTGATAAATACTTTTCTATTTTATTTTGTAAATCCTGATAATTTTTCCCGATAATAGATGGAGCTACGACACAATCATTACCATAATCAGAAGATGTTTTATTATCTTTTAAATTTATAATTGTTGATGACTTCTCAGAAACCATTTTATTCACCCATTGTGGTTTTCTTCTCTTATTAAACAATGAATTATTTTTATCAACTAAAATATTATATGGATCTGCCAATGGAATCTTTTTCTTTACTTCAAAATGGAAATCATAATCAGACGTAATAGTTGCAACACTGGTATCTATGTTTGCTTTTACATAATTTCTGATAATCTGTAGCATTCTTTTGGAATCAATTTTACATGGTTTATCTTGATATGCTTCTTCTGGATATTCAATTTGTGTAAGCAAGCTGGATTCAGCGTCATATACATTCTGTACAAATTCAAAATCTTCTCTTGCGTAAATTTCTTTAATTTCAAATTCAATTGGTTCATATTCGCCTGGAATAGTATCGTATTTATAGTTATACAGTCCAATTACTTCATCATATTCTTCACTCTGTTCCATTTCTTGTGTAATAATTTGTGGCATTAGTTCCGTTGCTGTATATCCTGCTTTTAACTCATATCTAACATTAATACGTTTGTCTTGTTGCTTCATAGACACAACTTTAGGAATACTCATAAGTTTAAACCATCTATCTTTATTTGTTTTTTCTGGCATTTCACCATCAAATCGAAATCGTGTTAAATCTTTAGTGCCATAATAATCTTCATTTGCTATATAAATATAGTTTTTACAGTTAATTACTTTAAATTTTAGTGGATTTTCTTTATCGTACATATTTATTCTCCTATATCATGAAATTCTCTGCCGTTAAGAATGTTAATCAATGCGTTTTTATCTCTTTCTAATGCAAGTGAATATGAGCACTTCGCAATAGAATCAGATTGAGATAATGGTTCTCTTTCTAATTCTTCATCAATTTTCTTATCGAGGAAATCTACGAATCTCCACAAACGATCTTCAATAGAAGGAGTTAATTTGCCATGAATGTTACCGTTTGTATCAAGCTGTACATCAGTAACGTTGCACTTATTGAAATCAGCGATTTCTTTCTTACTTAACCATTTCATCCATTTGTTGCATTTTTTACAATATAGTCCTGTCTGTGTGCCACTTTCTTTTGTGTAAAATTCTTCACAACCACATTTATTACATTTTTCTGGAATAATAGTTGTTCACCTCTTTTCTTACACACTATATATAGTATTTCTTATTATTGAAAGCACTATATATAGTATCATTTTTAAGATGAAATTCTGCTTTCATCTTATCTCCATATTCCCTTATTTAATTTTTCCTGAATAACATCATCATTGTAAATATAAAGATCTTCTTTGCAAGCATTACATACTCCGTATATATTTTTACCGTCATATTGTAAATGATACAAATTTGATCCACACCCACAGGGATTCCTTTCATGTGGAACATAATAACTGTGGATAGTTTCATTATCTTCGCAATACTGAATTTTCCTTCTCATATAATCTTCTCCATATTATATTTCTCTCTTATGTAATCACATAATTCATTCATTGTTGTGATAATATATTCATCATCTTTTAAACATGGATGGATGTGACACATACAGGAATTTTTCTTACCATACTTCTTATATTTCTGTATATTAAATGTGATCCATAAGATAGGCACTTTTGTAAGATTCTTTGTCAATAGTCGTGTTATGATTTTCATTTTAATCACCTATTTTAATATTTTTGAATCTAAACAATTTTTACATAATTCATAAATTATCCTACCCATATATTCTCTTTTAATAAAATATATGTGCATTTTATTACGATTTTGCCATGTCAATAACGTTCTTAAAAAAGATGTTGGATTTAGTTTTGATTTATAATTTTCTGTAAAAATATCTTCTATATTATCATTCTCTATTAGGAGATAATTTTTCTCTACATTAATCATGCGATTAAACTCTTTGAAAATCCTATCATCATCTTTCGATGCATTTGCGATATTTCCAGCTAACTCACTTACAGAATTTTTTCTTTCAATGCATAATTCATCACTAAAATATGTGTCAATTGAGAAGCCCAATTCAGGGCAACTCTCAATCATTAATCCATAATCACCTGTTCTCAATGCTTTTGATTTCCACCGAATTTTATTTCGGTCAAACCAGTCTGTCACACTTTTATTATTCTGTTCCCTAGAATCAACCAAAATTATCATATGTGATAATAATTCTTTATATTTTTTATCTGTATAATATTGTTTCATTTAAACTCCTAACAAATTTGGTATTCAGTAACCCACCATTCTTGTTCATCTATCTTTTGCCATTGTCCATCAATCTTTTTCTTTTTTGGTTCTTTATGTTGATTTGTAACTTTTACAATATCTCCACGTTTAACAGGATTTTGTTTGAAAATTTTCTTACTAATTTTTACTGGAATTGTATTTCCATTGGCAAGAGCATAAAGTTTTACCTTTGGAGAGTAATCAACATTTAAGTCTTCTACAAAACAATAACCAGCATATTTTTTATCGACTATATCCATATAACCCAAAACTTCGTATCTTGATAATAACTTCTCTTTTAAAGAAACTTTTCCGTCAAAATTCCCAGCTAATTCATCTATAATAGCCTTTGAATCAATTCTCATAAAAGTCTTCACTGTTTCTGAACCACAATGCTTTCTAAGAACATCAAAATCAATTCCAAATTCAAACGCTTTATCTTTTTTAAATTGTGATAGATATTTCTTATTCTTATAAAATTTCATGAAAACATCAAAGTAGTTTAGAAGATATTTAATATCACCATAGTCTGAAAAATAATCAATATTAATAAGATCTTTTATTCTGCTATCGGCAATGCCATTTGTTTTAAGACATACAAATAAATCAGATAAGTTAGAATAACTGCCTTTACCTAGCTCATATAATGTATTTGCAATTGCTGTTGAGAAATTTTTAATAGACGATAGAGATGGATTTATACATCCATTATTCTTATCAATGGAAAATTTGCGGTTATCTAATCCAAATTTATATGATCCAACTCGTATTTTTGCATATTCAAACATTTCTTTTTTATATGCGGAAACTTTATCCTTATCACCTTTATCTGAATAATGTTGCATCATTACGGCATAAAATTCATATGGGTAATGAGCTTTACAATATGCTCCATATACAGAGTCGAAACCGTAGCTCAAAGCATGAGAGGCATTGAAAGAATATTTTGATGCGGCTTCTATGATCTCCCAAGTCTTTTCAAAACCATTTTCACTACCAACATTTTTAACCCATCCTTTAAGCAACTTAGCCTTTAATTCTGCTAATTCTTTTTCCTTAAATTTCTTTTTACTTATTTTCTTGATAATAGCATATGTCTCTGTTTGTTCAATTCCAAGCCATCCAAGATAAGTCATAATAGATTCCTGGTACATCATATAGTGAAAAGAATCTTTTAAAAGGTTATCTAACTCTGTAACTCCTGTTGTATATGGTAGTCTATTTAAAAAATTATTAAGCTGTGTTTTAAATCCTGGTCTTAAAGCAGCAACTAAAGATGTTAATTCCATCATATTTTGTGGCTTATATTTTTTGCAACATTGTACACCAAATGAAGATTCACACTGATTAATTCCAAGAGTATAACCACTGGAATATACGTCCCATGTTTTTTTATCGTTCTCTATAAGTTTTGTCATTTCTGGAACTGTAGGAGTTTTTATTCCAGCTTCTTTGAATATATTATTGATTGTAAGCCAAATATCTACTTTTAGTAAATCATTCTTAACAAACTTATAGTTTTCTGCAACCATTCCATCAATAACAGTGGTTATTACTTCTTTTTTTGTCGCTTCGGATTTACACCTAATTAACCCCACTTCGCGCTTAATATCTCCATCATAAATCAAATATCCACAGGGGGCTTGAGATTTTGAATTGATAATTCCTCTATATTTTTTGCTTTCATCTATATAACTTTTATATTTTTTATCTACAAAAGTATACAAATCAATAGAATCTTTCATATCATCTTCTGCATTTTTCAAAGCTTTTTCATATTCTTTGATTTGACTTGTAATTTCATTGGAAATTTCAAAATCTAATCCTTGAGATTTTGCATATAACTTGAATGCTGATGATACTTGTAAAGGCTTATATGATATCATTGGATATGCATGCCCTTCACCCATTACTTTGATTTGTGCATCTGCAAAAATTTCAGGAGTACCTAAATTCAAGTCTAAGTCTGGTAAACTCTTTGTTTTTAAAATTCTCGTTTTTGAAATAAATCTATCTGGATATAACTTTACAGGTGAGATAAATCTATCAATGTTACTGAAACCTAATAATGAATTAACATAATAGGATACTCCACTTCCTCTTCCTGTTTTTGTAATGATTCCCCCATTCTCAACGCCAGTTTTAACAAGCTCATAATCTATGAGGAAATAATCAGACATTTTTGTATCAATAATCGCATTTAATTCATATTTAATGCCGTTTTCATATTCTTTATATCTTTCAGGAGATACAGTATTTTTAATTTCATTCCATTTTGAATATACTAAATTATGTAATGTTGTATCTCTCCATTCTTGTGATTTATCACCTACCCATTCACCGTTAAAAAGATAGTTTTTAGGAAGCTTTATGTTTTTATTTAAGACAATATCATCAAAATCTAAAAGAATATCTGTATTTTTTATACACTCATCAATTTGTTCATCTGTTAAAATTCCTTGCTTTTTCAATCTGCTACGAGCTTCTTGCTCATCAGGGTAATCCATATACCATCCTTGTTCATCCTCATCGTATGTGATACCTCTTGCTTCTAAATAATTATCTCTTTCCTTATATTGATCTGGATATATATAATGACTATCACAACCAAGAATTAATTTGATTCCAAATTTATCATGCAAATCAATTATTCTTTTATTTATTTTCTTTTGAATATCAGTATTATGATACTGAATCTCCAAAAAGAAATTATCTTTAAAATGCCTATATAATTTTTCTGTAATCTCCTCAATGTCATTGTAAACCCAATATTTCAAACAAGCAGTTGTTACCATGATATTTTCAGGTTTTACTTTTAATAAAAGATTGATGTCAATTCTTGGTTGCCCATAAAACCCATCTATACTTGCAACAGAAAGAATTTCATTAATATCTCTACGTCCCTCTTCATTTTTAGCTAATAAAATTATATGGCAATTAGTTCTGTCTTTGACAAATTCATTCGGAATTTCTTTTCCTGTTTTCTTATCTATTTTGGGATATTCAGCTAATCTATCTTTTACCCAATATGCTTCTGCTCCAAACACAAATTTAAGTTTTTTCTTTTCAAACTGTTCTTGGGTTAATAATCCAGATTCTACATCTTTCAAAATCTTATCATTATGCTTTTGAACCAATTCGTATGGAACGTAATAATTTCCTTGATAACCATGTTCTACGCTTGATATTACATTTTGTCCTAATTCTACTGCTCTTTGTATATATTCCTCATATGATGCAGCACAATCAGTAACTAAAACATTACTATAAGATGTGTGTTTATGATAATTTTGCATAATATCTCCTACTCATACGTGTCCGTTTCTGGGTTATATTGTCTATTATCTTCTTGCTGTTTTTTACCAGTAGGCTTTGGCTTATATTCACAAGCATGATTACGTTGACCGCACAAATAATGGCAATAATAATAATCTGGATTTGGATTCCATTCACTTTCTTTTTCAATGAGACTAAGTGTATCTTTCGCCCATTGAATAGCTTCGTCATATTCTTCCTTAACCCAAGGAATCTCTATCCATTTTTGATCTTTGAACATATTCCATTTCAGTTTTGATACTGAACCATATTTTTTTATCACTGGGATTGAATATAAATAGAGTTGTCGTTTAAATTCTAAGAAATGTTGTTGATCAGATTTGCTAATTTTACCGTTTTTTAAAATTTTTAAACTTGCCGATTTATGATCTATAATAATAATCTCATTCGTTTTTTTATCTTTAACAAGTAAATCTATATACCCTATAAAATCCTTGCCATTAATAGTAAATTCAACTTTTTCTTCGACACCAAGAATCTCATAATTCTCCAAATCTAAATCAATATTATCGAAATAATCAATACCTTTATCATAATAAGACTGCCTAATGTCTACGAATTTATTTGGTGGAGCATTATGAGGAACGTCTTGATTAAAATGTTCCTCATAATATTCGTTTAACTCAAATAATGAAAGCTCCCCTTTTTCATACTTTTCAAGAATCTTATGAACAAGTGATCCGTATTCACCAAAAAATCCATTTTCAGATTTATTACATTCGAGATAATGTAATTTCCATTCATACGGGCAATTATAATATGAGTTTAATCTTGAAAATGACCATTGCATTGTTCCAAGCAAAAAATCCAGTTCTTCATCCATCATAATAATCAGTCTCCTTATTGGTCTGGAAATGTATTATCTACAGACCTATCTATATATGGCAATTTATCTGTATATATGTCACTATCCCAAGCAAATTGAGCATCATATTCTTCATAGTCCGTATAAAACCTTCGAGAAGTTAAGTCATACCATAAACCCATTTGGAAATCTGCTTTTCCTAATAATCTATCTTTGATCACTGTAAGCACTACATCAAAGTTATGCCATTTTGATTTTGCATCAGCTTTTTCTTTTTTGGAAACTCGTCTTAGACCTATGGATCTCATAGCAAGATTAATAATATTAGAAGTTCCAGATATGTCATACATTTCAATGTCAGAATTGGTATCTTGTGTTTTTCTTGGGTGAGCAATCAAAACTACTGCTACATTAAATTTTGCAGCAAACCTAATCAAAGAATTAATCAAATTTGTTTGAGCCGTATTTTTATCACTCTCTGCACAATTCAGGTCAATCATCATAAGGTTATCAAGCACAATCAATTTACATCCAAACTTTCTTACACATTCTTCTGCGGATTTCAAAACTGAATCAACATCATTAGGTTCATCATCTCTATAGATAAACAATTTTTTGTTGTAATACGTTTGCATCTTTTTTTGAATAGATTGAGGTACTATGTAATATTTTCGATTGTCTCTACTTGTTTTTTCAACCATATTTCTTCTACCTGCTATAATTGTATTGAACCAATTAGCAGACATTCTTTCAGGCATTTCTTTTGAAAACAAAAATACAGGGTTGCCATCATCTATTGTTCTTGCAATTGTCTGATCTATAATTGAAGTTTTTCCACTACCAGGTCTTCCAGATAGAACAGTTAATGTTCCATAGAAGATTTTCAATAATTCTTCATCCAATGGTTTAATTCCTGTCTTAACCCCATCCATTTGGGAAATATCAAGTTCCTCAATTTCAGAATAATCAACAACGCTTTTTACTGGAACATCTTTTGCATCTGAAATGAGATTCATCACAAATTTTTTGCCACCTACTTGTAAGCAATCATTAATATCTTTTATTGGAACTTTTTTACCATTCTCTTTTTCAAAATATTCTGGTGCTGTTATATATTTTGTTCTCCATGTTCCTAAACGGTAAATACACTCTTTTCTCATTTTAATACCTGCTTCATCATTATCAGACCAGATAATAATTGAATCGAAATTATTTAACCAATCCCAGTTCTCCTCGATCCAATGAAGGTTTCCTGCGCCAAGAGGAACACTTACAGTATTGATATATCCTGCCTCAATAGCACTTGCGCAATCTGTCACACCCTCTGTAATTAATAATGGCTTTGATGTATTGACTCTATTCATATTAAATAATAAAGCCGATGTATCAGAGTCTTTTTGACACCATGTTTTCGGTTGCCCTGAATGTTTTTCTATTGTTCTTGCAGGTCTATATTTGACCATTGTTAGAACATCATTTGTGTCATAGAAATTAAATACTCCATTTCCATGTAAATCTTCTCTAATGTCAAGATAATCAATTACATTCTTTGAAATTCCTCGTTTGCCCCAATATTCAAGGACATTGGTTTTACCATTTAACGGTTCTTCGTGTGGATATCTATAGTTTCTTCTAGTTTTTACATCTTTTTCGCCAAAGCTATATTCGACATTTGCTTTATCAAATAAATATTTTGCCGCTTCTAAAAATGTATTTCCTTTTTCCATTAAAACATCAATGATATCAACTGTTTTATTACACCCGAAACAATGAAAAGTATAATTCTTTTTATTGTAAATAAAACTTGCAGTATCTTCATTATGATATGGACAACATGCCTTTAAATTTTTTTCATCAAAATTATCCAGTTCAAGCAATTCTGCTATTAAAAAAGCGTTTTTATCACCTAGCTTTTCTTTCGCTTTTTCAATGTCTTTTTTATCAATTAGCATCTACTCACCACCTATACTTTAAATTCTTGCTCATAAAATAACTTTCTGATGCCATACAAAACTTGCACTGGTTTTTGAGAATAATACAATTTTGACGACTCAATATTTTTTTTAATGTATTCTATAGGGACTCTATTTTTAAAAACCATTGTGTTTATTGCTCTATAAGCAATAGGATATTTTGTCTTATCTTCTATATAGTTCATGTATGTATTGACACAATCAGCAATTTCTTGTTTCATACCTGCACAATCCCAATGATAATGTTTTCTATTAATAACCACGGATTCAGAGTCTTTAACTCTGTCCCCGTGGTGTAAGCAATATTTATATGCGCAGATATATTCTTTTTCTTTTTTCCCTGCCATATCTACCTCTTTTAGTTAAATGGAAATTCTTCTTCAATACCATCTGGAATACTCATGAATTTATCACTTCCAGGAGAAGGGGTTTTATTAGTATTACTTGTAGAATTTTCAGAAGAATTTTTACTTTCTGCAAATTCTACCTGTTCTACAATGACATCAGTTGTATAAACTTTAATTCCATCTTTGTTTGTGTAATTTCCAGTTTGAATACGCCCTTCTACAACAAACTTCATACCCTGATGTCCATATTTTTCAATAAATTCTGCGGTTTTTCCAAAAGCCACACAGCTAATGAAATCGGCAGTCTGCTCATCACCCTGTCTTTTGAATCTTCGATCTACAGCCAGAGTAAATCTCGCAACTGCGGATGAATTTTCTCCCTGTGTGTATCTTACTTCTGCATCTCTTGTCATTCTTCCCATTAACATTACCTTATTCATTATATTTTCCTCCTATAATTACGCCTGTACTGGTTTGATTTCTTTTACTTTTGCTAAACATTCTTTTGCTGCTTCTAAATCTTTAATTGCATTTGGATTGCCACTTGGAACATATCCTTTCAGAACATTCATTAATTCTGCATTTTTTGTGCCACCAAGTTTCGTGCAAAAAGAGATAATTTCTTTTTTGATGGAAATAATATCATCTTCTACGTTTTGAGCCGTAGATGCTGTAAATTTAGGTCTTGTTGGTTCAATATCCGATGTATTAGCCCACTTGATAATTTTCTGTCCGTGAGATTCTGTAAGTAATGTTGCATTATCATTCTCAAAAATATGAGTATTGTCTTTCTGAGGTTCAGCCATATGAGTTTTTTGATCTACTGTAAATGTACAAGTAAATTCATATTCAAACCCATCTCTCTGTTTTGCTCCCACTCCAAGTTTTTTAACACTTGTTTTACCTCTATCATCTTTTTCAATTTCGTACTGATCTTTTCCTCTCATAGTTGCGATTAAATGAATTGGGCTTGTAGCAAGCTTATTGATAAATGCATCATGTCTTGGAGTTACTTTCGCCCATGCCTGATATGTTCCACCAGCTTTTTGCTGTAACTCAAGACAACCACCTTTACCATCCCATTCAGGTGATGTACTATCCATAATTAAAATGTCATATTTTTCTTCAACTGCAAAATCAATTACATCAGAAAACTGTTCGGGGTTAAAAGGTTCTACAAGATCAACAATATCATAGTCAAATTCATTCGCATAATACCTACCTCTTGCCCCCTCTGTATTAGCAAGTAAAATTCTACAAGGTCTTCCAGTGATTTTTTCCAATTCTTCACGCATTCCAGTAGCTAATCTTAATGCAGAATATGTTTTGCCACCTCCTGACGGTGCCATAAGTGCCACCTTTGTATAAATTTTTTCTCTGACTGCTTTTTGTACTTTAAAAGCCATAATCTTAAATCCTCCTGTGATTTTTATTTTTTGTTTTTGACATGTAATAACATTTATGTGAACACACTCATATTTGAGTGTAGCAACATGGAATTAAATCTATAAGATAAATTCTATGTCAACAGTGGTTTATAGGTGCAAAATCCCAAGGGTATGCTGCTAACCACCCATATTTTATTTCTCTATTCAGTTTCGATTTATTTGGAAAATTCGATTCGATTGAATCTACAAGATTTATTTCTCTTTATTTTTTACTGGCAAAATTGAAATAATGTATCGTCCTGGAAGTATTAATAACTCACCATTTTCTGTTTGAAAACGGAATTGTTCAAACAATCCCATAATATTTATTAATTTTACATTTCTATATCTTTTATAAAACATTATGTCTTTTGTCGAATTAATAAAATTACAATTAAATACAATATCATCTCGACATCCAGTACATTCTACATTATAATTCTTGTCAATCATTTGACAAATCATTTCATTCCATTTTTTATAATTGTCATTCATGCTTTATATTCTCCGATGAAATTTGGATTTCAACTGTTTAACAAATTTACATTTTTTCGTTTTTCAAGCTCGGAAATCCTTATGTATCAAGGCTTTTCAACGATTGATTTTTAAAAAATCTGTAATTCGTTGATTTTACTTGATTTTCAAGCATTTTTTAAATTTCGTGTCCCAAAACCCTTATAAACACTGGGTTTGAGAAGCACATGAAACGAAAGATTCATTTATAAATTCTCTAACTTTTTTAACTCTTTTTGAGCATTTTCGATAGTTTCTTTAAGATTTCTAATCTTACATTCTCTTTCTGCTAATAACTTCTTTTCATTTTCTTCTTTATCATCTGCATAAAACTTATCTTCAAAGTCCCAATAATCATGTTCATCTCCGCTCCATGAGTGATTCGATACAAGAAAACTTTTTCTTACTTCGACACTTGGAGCTTCCCAATCACATCCATGACCACAACAATGTTTATCTTCTCTATAATCTGGATCACCAGGACTACATTCACAATATCCCCAATTACGTTCATCGTAACTGAATGTAATTTCATATTTAAAATCTGATTCTTCTACACATTCCAAATTGTTATTTTCAGATTCATTGTAAAGGAATACATTTACCTTGCGGATACAATAATTGTCATCTTCAATTACGATATCGTAACTATCGCAATCTCTTAAATCAGAACAAAATTCATCATAACATTCATAGTTATCTATTAAATCCTGCCATAGCGCAGATACTAAAAATGGAACATCTAGCTTTTCACCATTTGGTTCTCTGTATGTATTCTCATATTTCAATGCATCAACCAACTGTTCTATAAATTTTTGGATTGTAATATTATCACTATACTTCATATGTATCTATTCTCCTTATTAAATTTAATAACATATACTTTCAAACCATATCTATTTGCTAAATCAATCATATGTTTAGTACCTTTACTTTTACTATCCCAAAATGCTATTAAAATTCCAACATTGTTATTAGATACTGCAAATTTAGCCATTTCAGCATTACGTCTATATCCAGCGGACTTTCCATATAGCCCCCATTCGGCAGGGAAACAAGAAATGCTATAATCATATTTCTTTGCAAATCTTTCCCCTAATTGATCTGCTCCTCTTGCTGTACCACTAATAATCCTTATTGACTGAATATCGTCATTTAATTCTTTCTCTATAATTTTACTAGATTCATCTTCAAGCACTTGATAATTATCAAAGTCTCTACTTCCTGCAATAATAATTCTTAATTCATTCAAATATCTCACCAACCTTTTATCTCAAATAGTTCTTCTTCATATGAGATACACTCATATCTTTTACAATTGTCCACTGTACATTGAAATTCTCCGCACCAAGGACTTCCATCTCCCATATGATCATATGGACAGTGATAATCTTTTCCGCAATATTCACAATTTGTATATTTTTCACATGCCATTTATTTATTCTCCATCCCATAACACAAATCTGTATTTCTGTTTAATTTCAGGATATTTCTTATGGTCTACTTCACTCATAAACATCTTATAAGGTCTTACATAGATTTCAAACTGTCCATACAATGCTTGATACACAACCATATATTCGTCTTTCTCTGTATGCTTTGCAATACATAAGATTTTATAAAGATATTCATTTGGGGAATTTAGTGTATTTATTGTTTCTCTTTTAAAGTGTTGAACAATTTCACCTTGATGAAAACTATTTCGATAATGTGTATTGAGTCTACCGTATTGATCAAGAAGTTCTTTCATATAATTTTTCTTTGCCATAAATAATTTCTCCTTTATGATAATTTATTCGCAAGAACATTTAATGCTTTTACAACTTCAATATTTTCTTGAATATATTGAGGGGCTAGAACATTTTCATAATCACTATACAGACTCTTACAATAAACTTGTCCATCGTCACCAATGAAATAATCATTTCTACCAAGTAATTGCAACTTCAACTCTCTGATTACATCTAATGGATTGATTTCAACAGGCTTTTCAATTTTTCCAGTTATTTTAATGTTCATTTATGTATTCTCCGTTTACCAAGAAATTTGAATTATACTATGGTCTTTTTCATATTTTACAGCAAAATCATAACCATTTCTTCTTAAAACATCTTCTAAATCTTTTGATAATGTTCTAAATGGTTCTGGTTTTGAAATTGTCCATTGAATTGCATTATCTTCTGAATATGAAGCATGTTTTCGTATTTCCTTGTCTATTTTATCAATATAATTTTTTAATTTATTATTATATTCTGTATTTCTTTTAATTAATTCTCTTGCTTCTTTTGCACTAATCATAACTTCTCTTCTCCTAACATTTTCTTCACATCAAGTACATCAATCTTCTGGTAATGATATTCATGCGGCGATTCGATGTAGTTCTTATTTAACTTATCATTTACGTCATTTACACAAAATACTGTGCATCTACTACCATGACCACTACTATTGAAATGAATTTCTGCATTATCGCAAGTTTCTTCGCCAGGTTCAAAACGTTCTTTTCGACACTCAAAGCACTTCATTGATGCTTTATATTTTTCATTCATCTTATCAACAAAATATTTTGCTGATTCTTCATCATATGTAATTCCGTCTATTACTTCTCCATATGAATGTGTAATTAGATAAGCAAATTCTTGTTTATTTTTAATCATATAAACTATCTCCATCTTTTACAAATTCAAATTCCCCATTTGTGTATGTATTTAACCTCCACCCTTTTACAGTTTCAAATCTATGAACATAATTTGGATGTCCATGTTTCTTTAGCATCTTTTTATTAATTCTCTTCTTTTTATGCCATCTACATGGAACAATTTTAGAGATTTTCATATCATATTTATCAGGAATCTTAAATTTATCAATATCAAAAGCTTTATATATCTTTTGATAATCAGTAGATTCAGATACATCAATGCAAAATGAACCATTATATTTATCTAATCGTGATGTATATTTTGTATTATATTCATACCTTAAATCACCATCTTGAATATTATTAATTTGCATAATCGGTTTATCACCATTCATTAAATACATTTCATTAATTTCTTTATTCAATTTTATTTCTCCTATGAAATTCAGAATTTATCATCTTCTACTTCCCCAAATAGTTTCTTTACTTTATCCATATTATAATCAAACATATTTTGTTTTACGCAAATGGTACATAAGTAAACAGGAGAATTAACTTCATCAATATGAGAACACATACAACAAGTATTGTTAATCGGCATTCTTGATTCAGGCGTTGGATATTTCTTTGACAATTTATCAAATTCTTCCAACTCTTTATTTCTCTCTTCGATCTTTTGTTTAATAATTCTTTCTCTTTGCTCATTGGTATATTTATCCAACTGTTGTAGCTGATATTTTTTAGCTTCTTCTTTAGTAAAGAAAATGCTTTTACCTAATTCAGATACCTTATATGTTTCTGGAACACACAAGCACCATTCCTGTTGTTTCCCATATTGCACTCTACGAATCTTATGCTTTACAATTCCTTGTACTTGAAAGATGAAATACACTGATTTATCAACAAGATCTTCTATATCGGTAATTCCATTTTTGAGTAAATAATCATTACTATACATTTTAATTCTCCTTATGATATTCTTTATCTAGCCAATGAATACAATTATCAATCGCAGCATCTTTATTACTAAATGTATATCCACTAGGACTACACCAAACTTCTGATTCATTAATTACAGTTCTATGAACCAAATGTGGCGCAAGTTCTTCGAGTGACATTACTCTTAGTCTGTCTATATTTCTCATAATCCACCTCACATATTAGTTTCTATACCATGCCATTTCTTATGTTTATTCCAATTTCGAAATTCGAGATTGCCAAAATGGATTCTTACTTCTATATTTGCCATACTTATTTCCCCTTTCCTATTTATTTTGAATGTGTAGGCAAGGAATTGAACCTTGCCATTCTATATTTCTCCATATAGAATCACACCATATCTACACTATTATTTCTCTGTTGCGTCCACTACAGTTGTGCCTGCACCTTGTACAGTAACCCAACCATTCTTATAATGCGCTTCGGCTTCTTTCATTCTGATAAGCTCATCAGTAATGGAAGAACTCAATTCTTTATTCGCCTTTGCTTGTGCTTCCGCTGCAATTCTAGTCTTTTCAGCATCAGCTTCTGCTTTAATTTTTGTTTTCTCTGCATCTGCTTGTGCCTTTGTAATCTCAATATTTGCATCCGCTTCGGCTTGTAATTGTTCAGTCTGTTTCTGTACTTTTACTTTCTCCTGTTCAGCTTGAGCCTGCTGTTTCTCCTGTAATGCGGTAACACGATTATCAATTGCTTTTTTTAATTTCTTATCTGGGTGAACGTCAATAATAGACGCATCAAGAACTTCGATGCCGTATTTTTGAGAAAAGTCTTTATTTAGATAATCTGTAATAGCTTCATTGAGTTGCGCACGATTACCAGAATAAATATCCATCATAGAATAATCTGTTGTAACCTCAGAGATTTTAGATTTTAGAACTGTCTTAACACGATTTTCAACAATATCTGATCCATCCATACCTTTAAATTTTTTATATGTATCAATTACTTGACCTTCAATATATCGGTATGTCATTTGGAAACTAATTGCAATACTTGCATCGTCTGATGTTGCAACTTTAAAAGAATCATCATCTTTACTTCCATCTCTGCTATCTTTTGATAACACAAGAATTTCATTACTTGTTGAAAACTCTTTCATATATTCCATTGGTGGGATAAAATGCGCACCTGGTTTTAATAACTCATCTTTTACCCCAGATGAGTACGTATAGGTTATACCCACCTTACCAGTACCAATAATTTTAATATGAGAAATTGTAAAAATTCCTCCAATTACCGCACATGCGATTACTAATCCTGCCACTACTTTACTTGTTGCTGATTTTTTCTTCATTCTTTGTCCTCTTTCTTTTTATTCTCTTTTTCATTTTCATAATCATCATCTTGACGATTGATGTGCATTTCAATCTTATGAATTACTAACCAACCAATTGAAAATATGATAAGTGCGCCAATTGCAAATCCGATAGCACTTAACAAAAATATAACCCACATATATTTATCACCACCTTTCTAACATGTACATCGCTTATTCATTGTCAAAATCTTCTCAAAAATATCATAAGTCGCTACAAATTTTGAAGCCAATACATCTGGTGATTCTATTGATTCTGTTCTCTTTAATGTATTCCTCATTCTGTATGCAAGTTCTTTTATATTATTCAATAAGCGTTCCATTTCAGAAATATCTCTTGTAACTAACGCTCCAATAAAAGCATTTTGTAACAACATCATATCTTCATTTAATACATTCAGATTGTAATTTGTAAGTAGTTCACAATTGTCCAACTTTTTCGCAAGAATTTGAAAATCTTCGTTTATACTCATAATGTTCTCACTTTCTCTATGAAATCAGAGTTTTAATTAGTTTCATAATCCTCATCTTCAAACTCAATTTCACCTGATTCATAATCTTTTGACATTACGACATAGTATTCTTTATCCTCATCGAATTTGTACATATGTATCATACTGTTACCAGAACCCATAAAATAAGAATATGCTTCTGGGTTTCCTCTAAAATATTCAATTCCTTGTTGAATCCATTTATTAATTTCTTCATCTGAAATTTCAATAGCTCTAAAATCTTTACTTGATACAGTAAAATGCGTAGGATATTTTACGTTTGATGCATAAATATCAATAGCATCATCGTCAAATTCTTCAACGTCCATCTCGTAATCGCAGCATGGACAGGTGACATGGGGTAATCCTAAGTATCCTATATGAGTATCTTCTCTTGACACTTCAAGAACTGATCCACAATTTTCACATTTTATTTTTACTTTTTCTACTCTTCGTTTAGTTTGTTCTGGTAATTGATGCGGATTTCTGGGTTGATTTTTATAATTATTTTGAATTACTTTCATTCTCTATTTCTCCGTTTATTCCATAGCCTAAAATAAAACAATCATCAATCAATTTTTCATTAATGTATTCCCCGTAAGATAATCGACTTAGCAGATCTCCATATGGCTCTTCAACAGTGTATACCTCATGATGCCATCCATTAATTTTATTTCTGATAATAATATTAGTGTAATCTTGTAAATACATTCTTCCAACCCATTCAGCCAAACAATTACTCCACGGATAAACTGTTACAAATTTGATTTTTGCTTTATTAAGCCATTGTCTAATCTTAATATCACTATCTACAAAAATAACATCTACTTTACCTATATTCTCTTTTATATATTGGATAAAATTATCTGGAAAATCTGGATTGTCGGCTTTAATAATCTGTCGTTTAAATTGATTTAGATGTCCTTCCGTAGACATAAGATGTGGCGTAGCTTCCCAATGTATACGCTCTACTTCAACTTCTTCTTCATTTGGTAATCGTTTTATGGTTTTAAATTTGCTAACATCAATATCCAATATATCATAATCTTTCATATGTTTACTTGCATACGTTTTACCGCAACACGTATAAGCACTGATAACTAATGTTTTCTTCATTTTGATCACTCCATTGGTTTATTAATAAACTCATCTAAGTCCCTATAATTTTTAAGCATAACTATTGCCCTACACAATACACCCTCGATTTCACAATAAGTAGCACTATCAGCGATATTTGAAAGCTTATCAATTACCTGAGTAATTGTCATATTTCTATGACTTGGTTCTTTATATTCACTCATTTAACACTATTCTCCTTGAAATGAAAATTTCAGTTATCTAGTTGTTTTATATTTCGGATTTATTTTTCTTCCGCATTCTGGACAAAAATTAATTTCTAAAACTTCACCTGAATAATAATCATCATCGCATTCACTCCAAATATTAAAAGTATCATCTTCTGTATTATGCGTAATAACACAATACACTTCCCACATATTTTTTTGGCATAATTTTTTCCTGTCTTCTTGGCTCATGTTTTCTAACGTTTTTGTATCATAAATTTTCTCACAAAAATAACATTTATTCACTTAATATTTACCTCCAATTAAAAATTTCAGCTATTCATTTTACTGTAAATAGTTCTATTGTCTTTTCAGATATGTTAGATTGTCTTGCTCTTTCTGGTGTCATTACGAAAACACACCAACCACTAGACACAATATATTTATTTGGATAATTATTATGTAGATAATTTTTAACCTTTTCAATAAATAACCCTTGTGCTTCTTCAATATCGTTATGTGAGTATTCATCTTCATAGTTAGATTCATCTATATATCTTCCAAAAACCATAGAACCATCAGACATATCATTTAAAAATTGCTCATATTCATATTCTACAATTTCATTTATCATAGATGTTTGACCGTCCTTTCAGCTATTCAATCTATCTTCTAACTCTTCAATTTGCGCTCTCAATTCATCATTTTGTGAATCTAAATAGTAATTCTCATCTTTAAGATTCTCGAATGAAAACATCGGTTATACCCAAGAATATCTTCTGCTAATCCTTTTGAATATTCTACAAATTGCTTTGTAACTTTAACATTATTCATTCATTTATCACCTCATATGTGTCTTTTAAGGCATATTTTGGTCAAAAATACACCTCAAAAGACGTAATTTTTACGATGAAAGGGAACTTTCATCTGCTTTAAATTTCTCCCTTTGCACCACAATTATCAGCGATAGTCCAATCATCACATGCCATATTTTCGATAGTATATGTAATATCTTCTGAATCCCTGATATTAATAACTCTACCATCATGACAGTGCATCATAACTTCATTGCCATCTAACTCCCACCAACCTGTCCAATGTTTTCTCTTGATTTTATGTCCTCTTTTAAGTGAAAATAATGCACTTGCGAAATTCATAGTTTACCTCCCAATTTTTGCTAAAAACTTTAACAATAGTTTCTGATACCAATACAAGTGTAAATCATGTCCCATCAATTCAAGAAATTCTTCTGGGTGTCTCTGATAATATAAAATCTGTTTCTTCATTACTTCTTCTGAATTTTTTGGTGTTGTAGTTTCCCATTCTCCAAATTTAATTCTCATGGAATTACTACGTTTACTATCTTTTGATTCTATATTCTCTAATTTACTTCCATTTTTGAATTTAATTTCTATCGTAGATTACCTCTCAATCTTTTCTAAACATACTGCGTAGTCAACTTTTCGTGAAATTTCATTGAATACTACATCCTCAGATACTTTGCTAACATACCAAAAATAAGGACTAATACCTTCGTTCATTTTTTCCGCTAATTTATTCCTTCTCATCTGATGTTCATACGCTATATCACCATATTTAAGTTTTTCTGAATCCCATCTAGCATTTGCTGTTTTTATTCTTAATGCTAAATGTAATTCATCTTCTTCTATATATTCTCTAACTACTGAAAGCATTTTATGAATGTTTTCTTCTAACACTGGATCACCAATAAAATCTACTGGATACACGACAATGATGTTGATATATGGCGGTTCCATACTGGCAACTTCTTTCACACAAAAATTTTTGTCATCTAAAAATATTATTTTTCTCACCTCCTTCCACGCCTTGAAAAAATAATTTCATCTTTAATTTTTGCCTATTTTCATGCCTCTTAGAGCATTTCTGGGTGTTCATTAAACATTTTTAAAAACTTCTTCTCATCATTTTTGTCTGCACACCACAGTTCTAACTCTTCTCCATGATCTCCTACTAAAGCTGCAACTGCTACATATTGAGTTAGTGCAGATTTAAGGTTATATTTATCACCATATACAGATGTTAATGTTACTTCTCCTTTACATTCGTTTACTACCGCTAAGAATGTTTCTACGTTTTTAATGTTTTTAATTTTCATTTATTTTATCCTCTTCTTTCTTTAATAGATCTACCACTCTGTCCAGTAAGCTAAATCATTTTCACAAAGTTCTTGATATTCTTGGTCTGAATAATATCCATATAGGCAATCATCTGAGCAAAAATATTCTTCTCCGTCATTAATTACATAACCACTACTCATAACTTCTCCACAATTTGTACAAATTCTTACATTATCAGATTTCTTAAATACCATAATTCTTTCGTCATTATCATGGAAAGCAATAGTATTATCTCTATCATTGTGTCTATGTCCACTAACTCTAGTAATATTTTTCAACGGAAGTGTATCAATTAATACAAATCCATTTGTTACAATATTATCTTTGACATCTTGCACTAAATGTTTACATTCTTTGTAGTTATTAACATTAATAAGGAAGTAACCATCTTCGACTAAGTATTTATGTATATTTTGAATTGTAGGGACAAGATATGTCTCAATCCATTCCGCATATTGCATTCCTGGTTTATAAGATTGATTCCCTATTCGATAATCTTCAAGGTTGAAATACGGTGGACTACTAAATGCTACACCAATAGTATTCTCCCATTCAGGAACAAAAATCTCACTTCCAGTAGGTTTAATATCAACGTTTGTGTCTATTTTACAAACATCTTTATAATCTTTTGCCATCTGATTTAATCTGTCACATAATAGATAATTTGGATAAGTTCCAAAATAATTGATATTATGTCGCAGAGAGCTTAATAATCTGCTACCCCATCCACATGAATAATCGTAATAATTACCATTTATATTGTAGTTATTTAAAATTTCGTCAATTATTTTAATAGGGAAATTACTTGGCTTACTAGCTGTTTTGAAGCCACATAGACGGAAAGCAGTTTCAATTTTCTTTCCTAGAGATAATTTATCTGGATAGACTTTTTTATTAGAATCGCACTTACCTGCGAAAAATTCAATCAAAGGTTTATAATTCAACGCTTCTTCAATCGTTCAATTATTATAATAAATTCTAACTTTAGCCATTAAATCTTTTACATAATAATTTGTTATCTTATCAATTTTCATTCCACCAGATTGTAGTTTTAAAAATTGATCTTGTACTTCTTTGAAGTCTGGTTTTGTATAATATTCTTTTCTTACTTGCTCAAATTCTTCATCCGTTAAATCTTTATGAATTGTGGTATTATATGTTTTACCAAGATAATTTATTGGATATGGTTTCTTATTATCTTTCAATATTCGTCCCTAAAGTGCTGCGCAGCTTACCTCATGAGACTATGTATTCCTTTCTTCTATCAATTATTTCTTTCATGTGATATATTAAATCACTAATATTTATGCGGTTTCAGCGTCCCAAAACCACATGATTCTATGTATTTTATTCATGTTATCTCTTTCATAAGTCAGTAAAATTAATGATTTTCAAGACTACGATGAAAGAAATATTTTATGTTATTCCTCAGTAATACAAGTATTTGTCACTTTCTTATACACATCTTCATAAAGTTCCTGCTTATCACCATTGTATGTGTACTCAACATAGATTCCATCACCAGAAACCGTAGTCGAAGCAAGACATTTATAATTCTGTAAAGTCTTACATGACCAGACTATAAACACATCGTCAAAATCAAGCTCTACATCAGGATAATTTTTGTAATACCATTCTACTAATTTCTTTAAACATACTTTTTGAAAATGATTCATTCCTGTAATAATCATAATTCATTAATCTTCCACTGGTTCATATTTTTCAAACAATTCACTCATTGCCAAATGATTAAATTTCGCTAAATCTATTGCGCAAGTTACAACACTACGAGGCATAGAAGCTCCAATAAATTCACACAGATACTCTGATAATGATTGCATCTGACAGAGAACAAAACTGTTATGTTTCAATTAACTTAAAAAATGGCACTTTATCATTAAATACTCTTTAAAAAATCTTTGATTTACCATCATTAAAGCTGATAGCTCAGATCGTAGAAAAAGCTCTTTAAGAACTTGCATTTCTTGTTATATTTGTTACTTTTTAAAAAACAGAACAGCATCTTGCTTACTATTATTATTTTCAGAATAATCTGCTCTAAAGCTATATGCATATCTTCCCATTCCATAGCTT
>ERZ791899.412-NODE-412-length-55769-cov-28.683921_pt1 | contig 55769 bp, 59 predicted proteins | sample MGYA00510151_ERZ791899 | MGnify/ENA primary metagenome ERZ791899 (study PRJEB30046, sample SAMN00792118) | human gut metagenome | study: EMG produced TPA metagenomics assembly of the A metagenome-wide association study of gut microbiota in type 2...
CGCCTGCAACGCGGTGCGGATGGCCCGCAACGAGGCCGCCCACGCCTCCGACAGGACAGCAGCCGCACAGGCGGCGATCCGGTTCAACGAGGCTGTGGAGGAGCTGGAAGCGGGCTATGAGGGAACGGCCCTGACTACCGGCGACCTCGAGAAGTATTATCGGATGGCGGAGGACTTTCTGTCCCGCTGCGGCGCGTCGGAGACCATCGAGCCTCAGAAGAAGGCAGAGGACGAAGCGCCCCGCCGTCAGAAGTCCCAGAAAAGCGGCAGCACATCCCGCAAGCGCCAGAGCGGCGGGAATCGTGCCGCTTCAGGCCGGGGGACATCCAGCCGCAGCCGGAATACCTCTGGCCGGAACAGCCGCAGCCGCCAGAATATGCAGACCACGGCCCGCCGCAAGAAGCGTCAGCGCACCCAGAGCCGCGCTCTCATCGTGGTGCTGCTGGCCGTCGTCCTGCTGGGCCTGCTGGTCCGGGCATGGACGATGGGGCTGATGAAGTGATACGCTCTACTGAGGTAGATCATGTGAGAAAGTGACAAAAAAATAACGTACTATAATTATAAAACGTCACTTTATCAATTTGATAAAGTGACCCTGATTGACAAAGTGACCCACTTTATCAGCAAGCCTCAGTTTATCACCTTGAGAAAGTGAAATTTTGGACGATGCTGCGCGAGAAAAATGTCACTTTATCAGATAACGCGCGGGTCTCAGAGAAAGTTCTCCGTAGTCCGACCTCTCCGTCAGCGCTAACGCGCTGCCGCAACCCGGCCTTGTCTGCGAAGCAGACTGAGAGGTTGTACAGAGAAGAAGCCTTCCCGTCATACCGCCCGTCCACCCCTCATACACTGACGGACAAGGGGGTGTGCGGATGGAGCAGGGGATGGAGATGCTCTTTGCGCTGTTCGGCGGGCTGGCGATGTTCCTCTACGGGATGGACAGGATGAGCCGCGCCTTGCAGCGGGCGGCGGGCGACGCCATGAAGCGGCTGCTGGCCCGGCTGACGGCCACGCCGCTGCTGGGCGTCCTCACCGGGCTGGCCGTGACGGCAGTGCTCCAAAGCAGCTCGGCAGCCACAGTAATGGTCATCGGCTTCGTCAGCGCCGGGCTGCTGGAACTGCCCCGGGCGGTGGCCATCATCTACGGCATCAACATCGGCACCACCATGACGGCACAGCTCGTCGCCTTCGATGTCCAGACGCTGGTGTACCCGGTGCTGTTTCTGGGCTTCCTCCTCGACTTCGCGGCCCGCAGGCCCCGCTGGCAGGCCGTGGGAGAGGCGGTGTTCTCCTTCGGGCTGCTCTTCGAGGGCATCGACATCCTGGGCCGGGCTTTGCAGCCGCTGGCCGGGCAGGCGGTCTTTCTCGACTGGATGACCCGGGTGAAGGAGTCGCCGCTTCTGGGCATCCTGCTGGGCCTCTCCATGACCATGGTGGTGCAGAGCAGTTCGGCCACCATCGCGCTGCTGCAGAACGTGGCCCGTCAGGCCGGGCCGGACGGCATCCACAGCGTGCTGGGCCTTGCCGGGGCGGTGCCGGTCCTCCTGGGCGACAACATCGGCACGACGGTCACGGCCCTGCTGGCCTGCATCGGGCAGGGGAAGGACGCCGCCCGCGCCGCACTGGCCCACAGCTGCTTCAACCTCAGCGGGAGTCTGCTGGCGGCGGTGCTGCTGCCCTGGTTCGTCCGGCTGGTGGAGCTTATCTCCCCCAAAGGCCCGGAGCTGGAAATCATTTCCTGGCAAATCGCCAATGCCCACACCGCCTTCAACGTCTGCTGCGCCCTGCTCTGGCTGCCTTTTTTGCCGTGGATGGTGCGGCTGGTGTGTGCGCTGGTGCCGGAAAAAGAGAAAAAATAAGAAAAAGCTCCTCATGCCCGTGAGGGTATGGGGAGCTTTCTGCGTTTCAGGGAAGGAGTGCCTTCATCCAACCTCTCAGTCTGCTTCGCAGACAAGGCCGGGTTGCGGCACCCAGCATCCGCAGCGCTTCGCTTGCGCCTTACTGGCCGCTGCCCCAACAGCGACTCCCTGTTTCCGCCACTGGCGGCGGTCGTCGTTGTTGCCCCTAGTAGGGGAGCCTCTGGCGAAGAGGTGAAGCTTTCCGAAATGCCAATGCCTCCCCTCGATAGGGGAGGTGGCACGGCGTCAGCCGTGACGGAGAGGTTAATTTCTCGTTACGCTCTTCCGATACACCGCAAAGGCGATGACAGCCGACAGCACTTCCGTGACCCAGAAGGCGTGCCAGACGCCGGTGGGGCCGAGCTGGCGGCAGAGCAGCCACGCCAGCGGCATGATGAAGATGACGTACCGGCAGAGGGAGATGACCAGCGAGGCCGCACCCTTGCCCAGACCTTCCAGCGCGCCGGAAGAGGTGGTGGACACCGCCGACACCACAAAGCCGAGGCAGATGATGCGCAGGGCGGTCTGGCCGATGGCAATGGTATCGGGGTTGGAAGAGAACAGGCCGATGAGGGGCGCAGAAACGGCCATACAGATGACGGTGCCTGCCGCCATGATGATGGCGCTCATGCCCAGGGTGAGCTGGTAGAGCTTTGCCACGCGGGCGTGCTCTTTTGCACCGTAGTTGTAGCCGATGAGGGGGCGCATTCCCTGCACGATGCCGTTGGCGGGCAGATAGAGGAAAGTCTGGAGCTTATAGTAGATACCCAGCACCACCACATAGCTCTCGGAGAAGGCCGCCAGCAGGCCGTTGAGGAAGGTGACCAGCAGGGAGGGCAGGGCCAGATTCAGGATGGCAGGCACACCGATGGCGTAGAGACGGCCTTCGAGAGAGAGGTCAGGCCGCAGGGCCTTCCGGCGCAGATGGACGGGCGACTCGGTGGTGCTGTAGACCACGAGGTAGATGACGAGAGAGGTGGCCTGTCCGATGCCGGTAGCCAGCGCCGCGCCTGCAATGCCCATGGCAGGCACCGGGCCGAGGCCGAAGATGAGGACGGGGTCCAGCAGGATGTTGCAGACACAGCCCGAGATGAGGGCGATCATAGTGAGCTTCATCCGGCCCACGGCCTGGAAGATCTTCTCAAAGGCGAGGCTGGCCATGTTCACGGTAGCGAACAGGAAGACGATGGTGGAGTAGGTCACGCCCATAGAGACGATGGTGCCGTCGGCGGTGAACCGGGCCAGGAAGCCGGGCATGATGGCGGTAGCTGCCAGCGTACAGAGGATGCCGTGGAGCACCGAGAGGGCCATGCCGTGGGTGGCGGCGGCGTCCGCTCTGTCGTAGTCGCCTGCGCCCCGGTAGAGGGCGACAAGGGCGTTGATGCCTATGCCGAAGCCGATGGCAACGGCGTTCACGAAGTTCTGGATGGGGAACACGAGGGAGAGGGCCGTCATGGCCTGCTCGTTGATCTGGGCCACAAAGAGGCTGTCCACGATGTTGTACAGCGAGTTCACCAGCATGGAGATGACGTTGGGCAGAGCCATCGACACCAGCAGCGGGAACACCGGCTTCGTCTTCATAAAAGTATCATTCATGGGGTCAAAAGCTTCCTTTCCTGAAATTTCCGCACAAGAAAAGCCACACAACGGCGGCTTGAAGCGGGCCATTGTGTGGCGAAAAGTAGCAAACATCTATGCTGTAAAAATCCACACGGGTTTTATTGAAGTGCTGAGAAATACGGTGCATCGCAAAAGCGGTGTTACGGGACGCCGCCGGACAGCACCGGGATACGGGCCGGAAAGGGCAGTACGGGAAGAGCCTTTCTGACCGGCCTGCGATAGGATACCACGAAACGGGTGGATTGTCAAGGGAAAAGTATGACTTTTCACAAAAACCAGCATAGAGAGGAAGCTCAGCTGGATAGAGGACTCACAGGCCTGTCACATCCAGAAATTCAGGAACTTTTTGGGCCGGCGGGGAGTGAAAACATCCAGCTCCTCATCGTCGAAAAGTGCGTCGCCGTTCTGCAAAAGCTTTGAGGCAGTCTCTCTGCCCAGCTCCTTTTCCAGAACAGCAGCGGCTTCTGCCATCCGGGGCGGGCGTTTGTCCAGGGAGTGGGTGTCCGTCGAGATGACGTGGACAAGCTGCCACGAGATGAACTTGCAGAGCGTCCGGCGCAGTTTTGGAGAATCCAGCAGTGCGCCCGCGTTGATTTGGACATAGGCTCCGGCGGCCACCCAGTTGTAGAGCAGGGTGGGGTCTTCGAGGACGTAGGGGTATCGCTCGATGTGGGCGATGAGGGGCAGAACGCCCTGCTCCTGCAGGAGGGCGAAAGTCTGCCGGATGAAATGGGGCTTGTGGGTAGTGGGAAACTCCACCAGCATATAAGAGGTATCGCCGATGCAGAGCGCCTTGGCATCCAGCTCACAGAGCTTGGGGGAAAAGTAGACTTCACAGCCCAGCTTGAAGCGGAACTGCATGGCTTCCGGTCCGGTCGGAAGCGCGGCTGTCAGTGTCTCATAGGCGGCCGCACGCTTTTGCAGGAATGCATCGGGAGTCGTCCACTCACTGTTGAAGTGGCTCGTAAAAGCAATGTTCCGCACACCGTCTGCATACTCTTTTTCCAGCAGACGAAGGGAAATCGAAACATCTTTGGCACCATCGTCAATGTTAGGAAGGATGTGGCAATGAAGGTCTGTCATGTTTCATCCTCCGTATGTACGGAATGCTTTTCTTTGCCGTTATGCCGATTTTTTGACGTCAGGCAGCTCTTTTCGGCTGCTGACTCTGAAATGCCATCCGGGGGCGTACCATAGGAATAATTACTGTTATAGTAGTAATATCCGTACCCATAATCCGAGCGCTTGAGCGATTTTTTGGCATCATAACGGGTAAGAACGGCGCCAAGGACTTTTACGCCGGCATCCTGGAGCTTCTCGAGGGCTGTCTTGACGGCATCGGTGGACGCATACTTGGAGCGGACGACGAAGAGAGCACCGTCCACGATGCGGCCGATGACGGCGGCATCCGTGACCATCGAGATGGGAGGCGCATCGAGGATGACGAAGTCATAGCTCCCGCGCAGCGTGTCCACCATCTCCTGCATCTGGGGCTGGCTGAGCAGCTCAGAAGGGTTGGGAGGGGTGGTGCCGGCCGGCAGGAACGTCAGGTTGGGGATGCCCTTCAGCTCAACGAGGGCGTCGGAGAGCGCCACTTGACGGGACAGGACGTTGGAGACACCTTTCAGATTGTGTCCGGCCTTCAGATAGCGGTGAAGGACAGGCTTGCGGAGGTCGCAGTCCACGAGGACGACCTTTTTGCCGCTTTCCGTCAGAGCCAGCGCCAGATTGACCGACACATTGGACTTTGCCTCTTCCGGGACCGTGCTGGTGACGACGAAAGCGTGGACATCGCCGGAACCGGACAGAAAGTTCAGGTTGGTGCGCAGAGCTTTGTAAGCTTCAACGTAGGCAAACGGCATACCCTTCTGGGTGATGAGCTGAAGCGAACGCTTGCTTGCCGAAGCGTTGGAGATGGTGTTTCGGTTGAACGGATTCCACATGGTATTACACCTCCGGGATAAGGCCGAGTACAGGAAGCTCCAGCTTTTTCTGGATGTCCTCGCTATCGACGATGTAGTCATGGAGCAGGTGGTCGAGGACCAGAATGCCGCAGGCCGCCACAATGCCGCCGAGAGCAGCGATCAGGACGTACTTCTTCGTCTGAGGGAAGACGGGGTTGCTCGTGATCTCCACGTCGCTCACGACCTTGCAGGAGCCGGCCTCCACCTTGTCCACGATGACATCGGGGGCAGTCTCGGCGATGGCCTGCACGATCTTTCCGGCCAGGGCGGGGTCCTCGTTGGTGACCGTGATGGACATGATCTGGGTCGAGCCCACGCCGTCCACAGAGATGCAGGCCAGCAGCTGACGGTAGGTCATATCCAGACCCAGCTGCTCGATGACGTCGTTCAGGACGATGTTGCTCTTGATGATGACTGCATAAGTGTCGATGAGATTCCGGGCCGAGTTGATGTTGTCACTGGTAATGGAAGCATTGCCGTCCTGCCGGGAATTGACGATCAGATTGACGGAGGCCTGATAGCGGGGCGTCAATACGAAGGTACAGACCAGCAGGCAGATGACCGCTGCCGCAATGCCGGCCGCAGCGATCTGCAATGCGTGGCTCCAGAGAAGCCGCGCCAACTCGAGGAGGTCGATCTCATCCATGTCATGGTTTTGTTCCATAATGTTTTTTCCTTCCTAACAAAATGAGATTTTCGGACAGGAAAATTTTATCATTTTACACCTGCGCTGACAAGGGGATAGGATAAAATAAAAAGAGATGAAAAGAGTTTCCGACCTCTGGGAACGTCTGCCTCAACCCCGGCTCCCTGAACATCCCGAAGGAAAACAGTCCCCACAGCTATATGATTCTGGAAAACGGCGTCTTCTACTGGAAAGACGTAGATGCGATAGAAATATACCACACCCGTGTACTGTGAGAAACCGGCACTTGCAATTACCATACCGGTGTGGTATGATGAAGACGGAAACAGAGAAACAGGGTCTTTTGTCTCGGGCGCGGAGGGGTGCGCGGGGCCGACGGCCTTTTGTTTCCCATAAAAAGTTAGAGAAAACTAACAAAATGACGAAAACCACACGGGCGGCTTGTGCAGTCTGCCCAGTGGATGACGATCCTTAGGAGGTACTGACCAATGGTTCAGACGACGCTGAAAGTAGACGGCATGATGTGCGGCATGTGCGAGAGCCACGTCAACGAGGTGGTGCGCAAGACTGCGCAGGTGGAGAAGGTGACTTCCTCCCACACTAAGGGAGAGACGGTCATCGTTTCGGCCCAGCCGCTGGACATCGAGGCTCTGAAGGCTGCCATTGCCGACACGGGCTATACCGTGACCGGCGCAGAGGAAAAGCCGTATGAGAAGAAGGGATTCTTCTCGTTTTTGAAGCACTGATGACTTCCGGCCCCGGGGTGGGGCCTATATAAGGAGGCAGGCAGAGATGAGGATACTGGTCTATGGTGCAGGCGTGCAGGGCTGTGAGCTGGCCCACCGTCTGCTGCAGAACAAAAAGAATGTCGTCACCATGCTGGCGCGGGGCGAGTGGAAGGAGAGGATCGACCAAAGGGGCCTCGTCATCCGCCACTGGGCGCAGTGCCGCACCACGGTGGATCGGGTGGCCACCATCGACACGCTGGCCCCGGACGACTGCTACGACCTCGTTTTCGTGACGATGCAGGCCGGGCAGCTGCCCGACGTGCTGCCCATCCTCAAGCAGAACAGGAGCGAATACTTCGTCTTCGTGGGCAACGACCCCCACGCTGTGGAGGTCATGCAGGCCATGCAGCGCCCGGCGGATAAGATCGCCTTCGGCTTCCAGAGCAGCGGCGGCCACCGGGATGTCGATAAGGTCGTCAGCGCCCACGTCGGTGTGGATATGACCATCGGCGGGGCTACCGCGCCCCTTTCGGGCGTCTTCCGCTACCGGGTCAAGACGGCTTTCGAGGGCGCAAAGTACAAGCTGACCTTCGTCAGCGACATGGACGGATGGCTCAAGTGCCACCTCGCCCTCATCCTGCCGGCCTGCTATCTCTGCTACGCCTGCAGCGGCGATCTCTCCAAGGCGACGAAGGAGCAGCGTGACCTGGTCCTCGACGCTGCGTGGGAGGCCTGCGAGATGCTGAAAGCCGCCCACATCCCCGTGGACGACAAGGAGAGCACCGACTGCTACCGTGCCGGTACGCCCGGCCGCCGGAAGATGGACGCCATGGTCCTGGCGCTCTGTAAGACCCCGCTGGGTCGTCTCTGCGTCTCCGACCACGCGATGCATGCTGTGGCTGAGATGCAGTACCTCGATGAGGCTTTCGAAGGTCTGCGCACCCGGACGAGCGTCCGGATGACGGCGTGGGATACCCTGCGCAGCCAGATGCCCTCGTGGGACATCATGCGGAAAAAGACGGCGAAAGCAAGGCGATAAGTGCATGGAAAAAGAGGCAGATGCGAGTCTGCCTCTTTTTTTATGTGGGAAAAACCTCTCAGTCTGCTTCGCAGACAGCTCCCCTCGATAGGAGCAACGGCGACGACCGCCGCCAGCGGCGGAAACAGGGAGGAGCTGTTGGGGCCGCGGCCAGCAGGATGCGAGCGACAGCGAAGCAGACGCTGGGAGCCGCAACCCGGGCAGTGGCACGGCGTCAGCCGTGACGGAGAGGTTCAGCCTTTCCAGAAATCTTCCAGCTTTTTCTTTAGCTCCTTCGTATCCCTCAGATACTCCAGATGCCTCCAATGCTTCGGGAAGAGCCGGGCGTACTCGCTCTGGGCAAAGCGGTCGTCGAGGAGCAGCACCACGCCCTTATCTTCCTGCGTCCGGATGACCCGCCCGGCGGCCTGCAGGACTTTGTTCATCCCGGGCCAGCGGTAGGCGTAGTCGAAGCCCGCTCCGTTCTGGGCGTCGTAGTAGCGGCGCAGCATCTCCTGACGGGGACTCACCTGCGGCAGGCCCACGCCCACGATGGCGCAGCCGATGAGCCGGTCGCCCGCCAGGTCCACGCCCTCGCCGAAGATGCCGCCCATGACCCCGAAGCCGAGAAGCGTCTTCTCCGGGCAGGGCGAAAACCGCTCGAGGAACGCCGCCCGCCCGGCGTCGTCCAGACCGCTCTCCTGTACCAGTGTGCCGATGTCCGGGTAGCGGGCGGTGAAGTCCTCCCACACCTGCCGCAGATAGGCATAGCTGGGGAAGAAGGCCAGATAGTTGCCCACCCGGCTGGACGCCAGCGCCGCGAGAGCGTCCGAGATGGGCCGGATGCTGGCGTCCCGCTGGCGGTAGCGGGTGGAGATGGAGGGCAGACAGTAGAGCCCGAGGTTTTCTGCCGGGAAGGGGCTTTCCAGCGCCACGGCCCGGGCCTCGGGACAGCCGAGGACGGTGCGGTAGTAGCCCGGCGGCGTCAGCGTCGCGCTGAACAGCGCCGCCGCCCGCCCTGCCGAAAGGCTTGCGTCCACGAAGGGGGACGGGTCGAGGCAGAGCAGCTGCAATTCAAGGTCACTGCCCCGGGCGGTGAGCTGGGCGGCAAAATGCTCGTCGTACCGTTCCGACGCCCGCAGGATGTCCTGCACCTCAAAGTGGAGATCCAACAGGGCCGCGTGGGCTTCGGCGTCGGGATCGTCTTCCAGCCAGTCCTGCAAGGGAGCCGTCAGCGCCCGCAGCGGGGCCAGCAGGGCTGAGGGAAGCTCCTTGCAGAACACCGTACCGTCCTGAGCGTAGTCGGCGGCGGGCAGCTCGATGGCGGGCGTCTCCGCAGATCCCAGCAGGGAGGTCTGGCCGCTGTCGTTCTCTTCGGCGGCAGTGCTGCCCCGGCGGGGTGCGAGGGCCGAGACCACTTTCCGTCCCTCTAAAAAGGCTTTGTCGGCCTTGCTCAGAGCTGTCTTGAGGGGGCTTTTGCCCCGCCCGAGGGCGCGTTTTGCCTCGGTGAGGCTGCTCTTGCAGAAGCGTGCCGAGTACATGGCCCGCGCCCGCTCGGGCAGATTGTGGGCCTCATCCACGAGGAAGAGCCAGTCGCCCGCGCTGTCGAAGAACCGCCGCAGATGCACCACGGGGTCGAAGAGGTAGTTATAGTCGCCGATGATGACGTCGCACCACTCGCTCAGATCCAGCCCCAGCTCGAAGGGGCAGACCGTGAACTGCTTTGCGGCATCGGCCAGCGCGGCCCGGTCGAAGCGGCCGGTGCCGTCGTCCAGAAGGGCTTTCAGGGCCGTGTTTACCCGGTCGTAGTAGCCGTTTGCATAGGGGCAGAGCTCCGGCAGGCAGGCGGGATGGCCCTCGGCATCCGGGTGGAGGCAGACCTTCTCCTTGGCTGTCAGGGTCACGCTGCGCAGAGCCAGCTTGGGATCAGACGCCCGCAGCCGCGCAATGGCATCCTCGGCGGCGGACTGAGTCGTGTTGCGGGCCGTCAGGTAGAACAGCTTCTCGCCGCAGCCGGTGCCGATGGCCCGCAGAGCAGGGAAGAGGACGCTCATGGTCTTGCCGATGCCGGTGGGGGCCTGACAGAAGAGCCGGACGCCGCTTTTAGACGGCGCGGCAGTGCAGGCGCGGTAGACTTCGCCTGCCAGCGCCCTCTGCCCGGGCCGGTAGGACGGAAAGGGGAAATCCAGCGCCGAAAGGCTCACGCCCCGCTGCTCCTTCCACGCCAGCTGACGCTGCGCCCAGGGGGCGTACTGCTCGAGCAGATCCTGCAAAAACGCTTCCAGCTCTTCAAGGGTGAAATGCCGCACGAAGCGGAGGATGTCGTCGGTGTCGATTTGGTAGTAGGTGAGCCGGACGTCCAGCTTTTCCAGCCCCTGCTGACGGCCATACAGCGCCCCGTAGACCATTCCCTGCGCCCAGTGGCAGGGGTTCATGTCCTCGGCGATGTCGTCGGCGGGGACGGCTGTGGTCTTTATCTCGTCGATGACCGTCACGCCCGCCTCGTCGGTGAAGATGCCGTCGGCCCGGCCTTCGATGGTGAAGGGGATGCCCGCCGCCTCCCGCTCGCCGGAGAGGAAGACTTCGGCGGCGTAGCCTTCGCCTGCGGCCTTTTGGAGCTTACGGTGGATGCGTGCGCCCTCGTTGGCGCGGTCGAAGCCGGTAAAGCGGCTGTCGATGCTGCCGGTGCGGAGCAAAAATTCCACCAGCTGGCGGACAGGCAGGCGAAAAGCAGGCATAGCGGGTCACTTCCTTTTTTTTGACTTTTTATATTTATAATTGGCAGGCCCGTCTTTGTACAACCTCTCCGTCACGGCTGACGCCGTGCCACCTCTCCTGGTAGGAGAGGCTTTGGCATTCCCCGCAAAGTGGACAGTTTCGCCAGAGGCTCCCCTACTAGGGGCAACAACGACGACCGCCGCCAGCGGCGGAAACAGGGAGGAGCTGTTGGGGCAGCGGCCAGCAAGACGCAAGCGAAGCGCTGCGGATGCTGGGTGCCGCAACCCGGCCTTGTCTGCGAATGCGAGACTGAGAGGTTGGACGAAGGATAGCCTGGCCGAGAGTCCCAATCCGGACACCAATCTTACGCCAGCCCCAGCATCCCGGCGCACTGGGCGGCAGCTTCGTCCACCTTGCCGAAGTCCACGGCGGCGCGGTAGTAAGTCTCCAGCTCGTCGTGGCAGGCTTTGGCCTGTGCCATCAGGTCGGCGGCCTGTTCCAAAAGCTCTGCTGCCGCCCGCTCGTTGAAGCGGAGACGGGCGCGGTAGCCCGCCAGATTTTCCCGGTCCACGAAACGGGTACACCGGACGGCTTGCACGCCGGGCAGCTGCACCGGGTGCCACCGGTTGTCGGTGAGGAAAGCCAGCCGGAGGGCCGGGATGAAGAGATGGTCTATCTTGTCGTCGGGGTGCATGGCGCAGGGGCAGGTGATGATGTGGTAGCCCCGGGCCAGCGCCTCGGCCCGGATAAGCTCGAGAAGCAGGCGGGAGACAGCGCCGTAGTCGTCATGGAAGACCACATACCGGTCGGCCAGTGCCTGTATGGTGCCGCGGTAGAAGACCGGCCCTTTCGGCGTGATGGCCGACAGCAGCCGCAGCTCTTCGCTGGCCGAGGCCCCCTCGGGCAGGCGGGGGAGAGTCCGGGCGCAGAGCCGCTTGACGTAGCGGCGGACTTTCTCGAAGTTGGCACTGCACGCCTCAGCCCGGCGGCTGTCCAGCAGCAGGCTCCCGGCAGATGCGATATACCGCGCAGCCCGGCTGCGCAGGGCAGTGTTCCGGGCGAAGAGCCGCTTCACCTCGTCGGCGTGGGCGTGGAGGGCGTCGGCGTCCAGTGTGTGGTACAGGCTCACCACCTGCTCCTCTGCGCCCGGGGCGTCCGGCTCCATGACATGGGGTGCGGTGGCGTCCACGATGGCGGCACGCTTGTCGAGAAAGATGACGCCGTCCAGACTGTCGGGGTCGCTGGCGCAGTGGATGCGCTGGATAGGCTCCCCCTTCTGCTCGGCCTTGATGGCCAGCCGCTTCATCAGCGTTGATTTGCCGCAGCCCGGCCCGCTTTTGATGAGATACATCTGCATCCCCGGTTCCCGCCGAAGCGGCTCAAAATAGCCTTTGAACCCGGCGGGGGTGGTGGTGCCCAGAAAGAAATCAACAGAATCGCTGCGTACAGCATTCATACTCAAACACCTCACTTTTGTTTTAGGGTATGCAAAAGTGAAGGCAAAAGTGAGGGGTGTGATGGCAAAGGCTCCCCCAAGGGGAGAGGCTTAGCCCCCATCAGTAGGTGTGCTCGCACACCTCGTGTATTTTATCCCGCAGGGCCACAAAGTCACCGAAAGCCTCCGGCTTGTTCTGGGGCTGACGGAGCAGGGCGGCGGGGTGGAACGTCCCCATGAAGAGGATGCCGTTCTTCTCAATAAAAGTGCCGTGCTCCTTCGTCACCGAAAAGTCGTTGCGGATCATCCGCTGGGCGGCGATGCGGCCCAGGCAGACGACGATTTTAGGCCGCAGCAGACGGAACTGCTCCCGCAGCCAGGGCATACATGCTTCGCTCTCGGCGGGCAGGGGGTCGCGGTTCTGGGGCGGGCGGCACTTGACGATGTTGGCGATATAGCAGTTGGAGGCACGGTCGAGGTCGATGGCGAAGAGGTATTTGTCCAGCAGCTGGCCGCTGCGTCCCACGAAGGGCAGGCCCTGCTCGTCCTCGCTCTGGCCGGGGCCTTCGCCCACGAAGAGCACCTCGGCATTCTCCACGCCCTGCCCGAACACCACGTTGTGCCGGGTGGTGTGCAGCGGACAGCGCTGGCAGGCGAGACAGTCGGTTTTCAGTGTTTCCCAATCCATAAGCTCGGTATCCTCTCACAAACTAAATGACATTTTCTTAACAAATCATCGCACGATTTCTTCCTTAAAATATACCACAAAATTCAAGATTTGTCTTGAAGTTTTCTGACTCTGTGCTAGAATAAAAAAGAAGGGCATATCTGTGATGCCCGGGAATAATTGCAAAGTAATTTCGGAGGTAATCAACAATGGCTGATATGTTTGCACCCCTGGTAGCCCAGCTGAAGGCAAACCCCAAGACGATCGTTTTTACCGAGGGCAATGACCCCCGCATCCTGGAGGCCGCAAGCAAGCTGCTGGCTGAGGGCGTGTTGAAAGTCGTTATGGTTGGCAACGAGGCAGAGTGCAAGGCTGCTGCCGCTGCTGGCAATTTTGATATTTCCGCTGCTGAGATCATCGACCCTGAGAACTACGCCGGCTTCGATGAGATGGTCAACACCATGGTCGAGCTGCGCAAGGGCAAGCAGACCGCAGAGGAGTGCGCTGCTCTGCTGAAGAAGTCCAACTACTTCGGCACCATGCTGGTCAAGATGGGCAAGGCTGACTGCCTGCTGGGCGGCGCTACCTACTCCACCGCCGACACCATCCGTCCCGCTCTGCAGCTGGTCAAGACCAAGAAGGGCGCTCATCTGGTGAGCTCCTGCTTCATTCTGGATCGTGACTGCGGCGAAGAGGGCCTGAAGCGCATCGCTATGGGCGACTGCGCCGTCAACATCGACTACACCGATACCGTCGATAAGGCTACCGGCGAGGTCAAGGTCGCTGCTTCTGCCAAGCTGGCTGAGGTGGCTGTCGAGACCGCTAAGACCGCTAAGCTGTTCGGCATCGACCCGAAGGTCGCTGTCCTGAGCTTCTCCACCAAGGGTTCCGGCAAGGGCGGCACCGTCGCTCTGAGCCACGACGCTGTCATCAAGGCTCAGGAGATGGCCCCCGAGCTGGCTGTTGACGGCGAGCTGCAGTTCGACGCAGCCGTTGCTCCCGAGGTCGCACAGGTCAAGTGCAAGGGCAGCAAGGTCGCCGGCCAGGCCAACACCTTCATCTTCCCCTGCATCGAGGCCGGCAACATCGGCTATAAGATCGCACAGCGTCTGGGCGGCTACGCTGCCTACGGCCCCATCCTGCAGGGCCTGAACGCTCCCATCAACGACCTGTCCCGTGGCTGCAACGCCGACGAGGTCTACAAGATGAGCCTCATCACCGCCTGCCAGTCCTGAGCTGACACCCGGCTGAACTGAAAAGCTGAAAAGAGCCGCTGCCGCATTTTGCGGGCAGCGGCTCTTTTGGCTGTACATCGACTGCGGTTTATAGTATGATAAGCATAAGAAGCCCCGGCAGAGAAGGAGAACATTCGAACGTGAAAATAAAAGCTTTGTCCTTTGTCTTCATGGCGGTGCTGCTTTTGTGCGGCTGTGGGCAGAAGAGCGAAACGGCGGCTGCGACCCCGGCTCAGGCGGTCACAGCGGCTGCTGCCCAGAGCAGTACGGCTCGTCCGGTGAGTACCGGCGTTACGCCGGAACAGTTCGGGGCGAAGGGCGACGGTATCGCGGACGACCTGCAGGCTCTGCAGGCCGCGATGCAGCAGGCCAGCGCGTCCGGTCGGCCTCTTGAGCTGACGGCGGGGGTGGTCTACCGCTTTTCCTCCTGCCTCGGGCTGCCCAGCGGGCTGACCATCCGGGGAAACGGCGCTGTCCTGCTCAGTGATATTCAGTACCCTGACCTGAAAGAGGACCGTGTGGCGGTGGAGCTTATGAAAGACTCTGATGATGACCGCGCCCACGACGTCCGGCTGGAAAATGTGACCTTCCGGGCAGCGGACAGCTGTCAGGCCAACTATATGCTCCGGGTGATGCTCGCCCGCAATGTGGAATTTGTGGGTTGCACCTTCGACTGTGAGCCCAACGAGTGGGGGCGCTGCGCCGCCGACCTGTATGGCGGCAACGAGAATATCCGTTTTGAGGGCTGTGTATTCCGCCAGATGACCTCCGGCGCGTCCGGCGGCATCTGGGTGCGCAACTGGACGGACAGGGTGGAGAGCCGGAATATCCGCTTCCAGAACTGTGAATTTTACAAGTCCGGTGCCGACGAGCTGCTGGCGGTCTGGGGATGGGGCGGCGCGGTGCGGGATGTCGTCCTCTCGGGCTGCAGCTTCTATGAGACACAGACACAGGAGGGGCTGGATGCCGATCATCGCCCGGTGTGGTTCATCACGCTGGGGCAGAGCGGCACCACAGACGTCCGGATGGAGGATTGCACCGTCCGTGCGGAGTATTGCGAGACCATTTTCCGTATGGTAGGCGATAAGACCCGCGCCGTCGTGGACAACTGCGACATCACCATGAAACAGCCGGACAGCATGGCAAAGCACGATATGAAAAAGGGCGCGAACCCCATGCTGGCCCGGGGCAATGACCGTGCCGACGGCAGCACGGTCATCCAGAACAGCCGCATCACCCTGAGCGGCGACAACGGGCGGCGCATCTGCTATCAGCTCAGCGCCTTGAAAGGGAATACGCTGGACGTCTCCCTCGGCTACGGCATCGCCAGCACGAAGGAAGTCAGCGGCAACACCATCCGGGGCCGGATACGGCATAAAGTCTTTCAGGACTGCTCCGGCGTGGAGAATAACAATGTAGAAGTGCGGAGATTCTCGATTCTGGGATGAACCGCTCATAAAAAGGAGGTTTTATCATGCGAAGAAAATTTATTGCGGCGGTCACATCGGGCGTTCTGGCCCTGACGGTCATGGCAGCTCTGCCCACCCATGCGGAGGCGGTGAGCATCTGGCTTGACCTTACCCCGGGGACGGAGAGCGTCGAGACGTTCCAGTACAAGGACTATGCAGACCGCTATTCGGACGCCTACGAGCTCTATGGCTATGACGCTGAGGCGCTGTTCAACCACTATGAGACGGTCGGCAAGGCCGAGAACCGGGTAGGACGCTTCAAGAAGACGCCGGAAGAAGATGACCGGCATCCCTATGTGTGGGACGCCGATGAGCCGCTGGACCCGCTTCCGCCTTTGGACTTTCACGCGCAGCCGGACTGGTTCGATGCCCGTACCCTCCCGGAGAACCTGTCCAATGTCCGTATCATAAAAGAATATGAGCAGCTGGAAGCCTTTATAGAGAAAGACGAGTGGATCGGAGACCCCGTTCTGGTGCGGAAGGAAGAGCTCCTGACGGAGATGAGCAGCCGCGTCCGGAACTATGACGGCCGGCGCGGCGGAGCTGACTATCTCCGCGCCATCAGTCAGGACATCGACGTGCTGCTTGATTTCATGGGATAAGAATGCCATAAGATGAAAAGGGAAGAGCCTCACTGCAAAGCGGTGAGGCTCTTCCCTTTGGTGGAGCACAGAGGGTTCGTCTGGCTCACGTTTGGTGGAGGCGATGGGAGTCGAACCCATGTCCGAAAAGAGTTCAGCGTAGGTGTCTCCGGGTGCAGGCGATCTACAACATTCCCTCCGCGTCACGCCGGTCGTCAGGCTAACGCTTCAGTAGCTTCATGAGTTCCTGCCGGTCCGCAAAGCTTAGGTCCGTTCAGGTGCTGTGTCTAAAGGACGCCCCGGCCCCACACGACACAAGAGTGGGCGGAACGCGCAGCACTCAGGCTGCGAGCAACTGATAATTATTGTTGTCAGTTAATTTTTTGGAGGAGTTTAGAGCAGTTCCCCCACTGCTACCCGCTGCCCAGGCCTCGCTCCCCCCGTCGAAACCTTTACGCCCCCATAAAGCGCATGTTGCCATGCGCAGAAAGCTTGGTGTTCTCAGGGCAGGAATGCTGCCTGAAAGAGATTTAGTAGAATTTGCCGTTGGACTTCACGGCCCGGTCGATGGAGCGCTTGGCGTCGCGCTTGGCGGCGTCGGCACGCTTGTCGTAGAGCTTTTTGCCCTTGCACAGGCCGACTTCCATCTTGACGCGGCCATGCTTGAAGTAGAGAGAAAGGGGAACGAGGGTGTAGCCCTGCAGCTTGCACTGCTGGTGCAGACGCCGTATCTCGGTCTTGTGGGCCAGCAGACGCCGCACCCGCAGAGGATCCTGATTGAAGATGTTGCCGTGGTCGTAGGGAGTGATGTGCATTCCCTTGACCAGCAGCTCGCCGTCCTCAATATCGACCCAGCTGTCTTTCAGGTTGACGCCGCCGGCACGCAGGCTCTTGACCTCGGTACCTTTCAGCTCGACGCCCGTTTCCAGCGCTTCGAGCACGAAATACTCGTGACGCGCCTCGCGGTTTGTGGCGATGGTCTTTGTCGCCGGACGTTCCTTGGCAGGTGCCATGAAGCGCGCCTCCTTTCCTTTGCTGTCCTGTCATTATATCACATTTTGCTGGATTTTCAAGAGCGATTTTTGAAAGAATCGTTAAGGTTCTATAAAATCTGCTCTTTACAGCTCGTCGCGGCCGGAGAGCGCGCGATAAAGCGTCGTCTCATCGGTGTACTCGAGGCTGCCGCCCACAGGCAGACCGTAGGCCAGACGAGTGGTCTTGATGCCCAGAGGTTTGATGAGCTTTGCCAGATACATGGCCGTGGCCTCGCCCTCGACGGTGGGGTTCATGGCCATGATGACCTCTTTCACCTCGCCGCTGCCCAGCCGGGCCAACAGCTCCTTCACCGAGAGCTGTTCGGCACCGATGCCATCCATGGGGCTGATGAGGCCGTGGAGGACATGATACAGGCCGTGGTACTCCCGGGTGCGCTCAAAGGCCTGCACATCGCGGGGCGTCTCGACCACGCAGATGGTGGAGCGGTCCCGCTTAGCGCTGGAACAGATGGGGCAGAGCTCGGCCTCGGTGTAGTTCTGGCAGACGCGGCAGCGGTGGAGCCGGGTGTGGGCGTTCTGGATGGCCTCGGCCAGTGCCGCGGCGTCCGCGTCCGACATACTCAGCACCTGATAGGCCATCCGGGTCGCGCCCTTGCGGCCGATGCCCGGGAACTGGCTGAACTGCTCAATAAGCTTTTCCAGCGGCGCTGCGGTGTAACCCATGCGTATCCCTCCCGCTTAGAGGCCGGGGATGTTCAGACCGCCGGTCAGCTTGCCCATCTCGGCCTCGGCAGTTTCGTCCACCTGCTTGACGGTGGCGTTGACGGCAGCGGCCACCAGGTCTTCCAGCATCTCGATGTCGTCGGGGTCAACAGCCTCGGGCTTGATAGTGATGCCAAGGATCTCGTGCTTGCCGTTCATGCGCACGGTGACCATCTCGCCGGAGGCGCTGCCGGTGTACTCGGCGGCTTCCAGCTCGGCCTGCTTGGCCTTCATGTCATCCTGCATCTTCTGAGCCTGACGCATCAGGGCGTTCATATCGGGGCGGCCAAAGCCTGCGGGCATTCTTGCTTTCATAATTGGTTCTCCTTTTTGATGTTCGATTGAGCTTTTATAGAAAACCTCTCCGTCACGGCTGACGCCGTGCCACTGCCCGGGTTGCGGCACCCAGCATCCGCAGCGCTTTGCTTGCGTCTTGCTGGCCGCGGCCCCAACAGCGACTCCCTGTTTCCGCCACTGGCGGCGGTCGTCGTTGTTGCTCCTAACGAGGGGAGGCTTTGGCATACCGGAAAACTTTCCCTCTTCGCCAGAGGCTCCCCTCGGTAGGGGAGCTGTCTGCGAAGCAGACTGAGAGGTTATTTTCGTTTCTTCGCGCTGTCCTCAATGCTCACGTCCAGACCCAGCTTTTCCAGCGCATGGAGCGACTGTTCGGCATTGGAGGTGTGCTTTGCGGCGGTGCGGGGCTCGTAGGGGCCGATAGGCACCGCGACGCCTGACACCTGCGCGATGAGCTTTTTGATGAGACGCTGGCTGTCCTTGTTGACACGGATGAAGTCCCGGAAGGTCTTGCCGCCGTCGATGAGCACCCGTGTGCCATCAAAGTATGCCTTCGATTTGCGCAGATAGCTGTGGAGCATCGGGTCCTTCTCCTGTAAAAGCTTGACGACCTCGCTCCACTGCTCGAAGGGATTGACGCCCTCTGCGGCAACCTTGCGGGGTCGGCTGAGAGCCGGGTCGGCGGTGTACTCCGGGGCAGCGGACTCCACCGGTCTCTCTTCCGGTACGGGCGGTACAGGCGCAGTGACCGGCGCAGTCGGCTCATCCCAGGGCAGGGGGGCCGACTCCGTAACCGGCGGCTCGTCGGGCGGAGGCGGAAGCTCTTCGTCTGCGGGCGCGGGGGACTCTGGAATATCCGGGGCAGCGGCCTTCGGCTCTACAACGGGCGCGGGAGCAGGCTCCTTTTCCACTGCCGGTGCGGCCATAGGTTCCACGGGTGCAGCAGGTGTACTCATGAAAGGCTGCGGCGCAGGCTGGATCGGTGCCGCAACAAAGGGCCGGGCGACCGGTGCAGCAGGAGTGGCAGTCTGCACAGGCATTGCCGCCACGGGGACAGCTGCGGCCTGCGGCGGCTCCGAGAGGGTGAAGAGGGCCAGTTCCAACTCGATGCGCTGGTCACTGCCCCGGGTCATATGCTCAAGGGCGTTGCCCAGCGTACGGACGGCCCGGATGGCCTCCCGCTGGCCCAGCTGAGGGCCTTTTTCGAGGTACTGCTGTTCCTCTTCGGGGGAAACACCGGACAGCAGGCTCTGCCCGCCGGGCAGAGCCGCCAGCATCAGGGCGCGGTAGTGGGCGATGAGCTCTTCCGTCAGACGCTTCACATCCACCGACTGCTGCCGCAGTGCGGCCAGCTGAGCCAGCGCCGCTGCGCCGTCCTGCGCTTCCAGAGCATCCGAAATATGGAACAGGTAGCTCCGGTCGGTGACGCCCGCCATCCGGCGGACAACATCGGCATCGATTTTTGCGGTCACGCCGGCGCAGGTGTCGAGGATCGAGAGGGCGTCGCGCATGGCACCGTCAGCCAGACGGGAGATGAGCTCTGCACCACCGGTCGTCAACTCTAAGCCCTCCTGACCGGCGATATACTCGACCCGCTGGGCGATGTCTTCCGGCCCGATGCGGGTGAAATCGTACCGCTGGCAGCGGGAGAGGATGGTGGCCGGGACTTTCTGGATCTCGGTAGTGGCGAGGATGAAGATGACGTGGGCGGGCGGCTCTTCCAGCGTTTTCAGTAACGCGTTGAAGGCCGCTGTGGACAGCATGTGTACCTCGTCGATGATGTATACCTTATAATGACAGGCACTGGGGGTGTAGGCTGTCTCATCCCGCAAGTCGCGGATGTCGTCCACACCGTTGTTGGACGCGGCGTCCATCTCCACCACGTCGAGGATGCTGCCGTTGTCGATGCCCTTGCAGATCTCGCACTCGCCGCAGGGGTCGCCGTTATGGGGGTGGAGGCAGTTGACCGCCTTGGCAAAAATCTTCGCGCAGGTGGTCTTGCCTGTGCCGCGCACGCCGGTGAACAGGTAGGCGTGGCCTACGCGGCCCGACGCTACCTGATTGCGCAGCGCCGTGACGATGCCGCGCTGTGCGACGACATCCTCAAACCGCTGGGGTCTCCATTTGCGGTATAATGCGCGATACATCGGTGCTTCCCTCCCGTCAGTAATAAAAAATCGGACAGCGCTGACGGGGTTTGACCCCCGCCTTGCGTAACTCGGCATACGGATGCAGGCTGACTGAAACGCACGGGGCGCGCCGCTTAAGGCTGCTTGGTTCCCCACCTGACCTGGTTCACTGCGGCTCCATCGTACAGGACCCGCATCCGTATGCCGAACCACGCAGCAGGCGCTGTCCGACAAGGCACACGATTCGTGTGCCTTAGTATTGTACCACAGTTCGGTGAGGAATGCAAGAGGAAGCTAAGGCTGCTCCCATCCGGCCCGCAAAAGCTCCAGTGCGTGTGTTTCAAGCCGGGAAACGTAACTCCGGCTTATTTGGAGCAGCTTTGCCGTTTCCAGCTGGGTCAGCGGCGGCTGGCCTGCCAGACCGTACCTTAATAATATGAGTTTCCGCTCCCGGGCAGGCAACCCCTCGATGAGGCGGCGCAGGCGCTGGGCATCGTCCTGCTTTTCGCAGCTGTCCTCCATGCAGAAGCCGTCCTGCAGCACATCGGCGAGGGTGAGGGCAGAGTCTTCCTTTCCGGCATCAAGAGTCTCCTGAAGCGAGAGGGTGGGGGCGTTCTTCCGCTCCCGCCGGAAGTGCATCCGGAGCTCGTTTTCGATGCACCGGCTGGCATAAGTGGAGAAGCGCGCCCGGCGGGTGGAGTCGAAGGTGTCCACGGCTTTCATCAGGCCAATGGTGCCGATGGAAATCAAATCGTCCTGCTCAGAGGGGAGAGCATAGTATTTCTTTGCGATGTGCGCCACTAAGCGCAGATTGTGGCGGATGAGCTTTTCCCGGGCGGATGAATCGCCGGCCCGCAGGGCGGCGAAAGTCCGGATCTCTTCCTGTGGGCTGAGCGGGCGGGGGAAACTGCCCGCTTCCAGATGGAGCGCAAGCACGAGGAATTTGGATGCAAAAAATTGCAGCAGGGTCAACAGCATACGGAACACCTCCAAAACCGTTCTCCCATACAATATGAACGGGGAAAGAGGGTTCAGAATCGTTTTCTGCTTGTAGAAAAAGGTAGTCTGTGGCAGGATGAGTATATGACAGGGGAGCAGTGCTACCCAAAGGCTCTCCGGGGGCTTTTTGCGTTTCGGCATCTTTTCGGCAGGGAAAGCATGGTGTGATCCGGATGGCATAGGGCAGGGGTCAGGCTCAGCCGCCCCAGTTCTTCAATCAGATTGGAGAAGTCGCTGATGTTGCGGCTGATGCGGTCCAGACGGTAGACCACGATGGCACGGATCTTCCGCGCCTTGGCGGCGGTCATCATCTTTTTGAAGTCCGGGCGATTCAGGTTGCCGCCGGAAAAGCCCTCGTCCTCAAAAACGACAGCCTGCTGTGCAGCGGCATCGCCGTAGTGGGTGCGGATGTATTCGCGGCAGAGGTCGATCTGGTTTCCGATGCTCTCGCCCTTGCCGGTGTAGCGGGACTTGCGGGAATAAATTGCAATGGTGTCGGCAGTTTTGGCCATGAGATACTCCTTTCCTGTTGTCTGGTGGCCGTAGATGCGGCTATTGTAGCATGGTGAGCGATTTTGGCAAAGAAAATATATATTCATCACAAAAAGAACGGAGGTGTCAAGGATGTAAACGGTCAAAAAAGGTGGGCTACGAACTTGCCATGCGTTTTACCAAGGGCAAGCACGCCTTTGTAGTAGCGGACCGGCAGCACATCCACAACCATGTGATTTTCAACTCTACGGCACTGGATGGCACCAGAAAGTTCCGGGATTTTTTCTTTTCGGCGTTGGCAGTGCAGCGGTTGAGCGACCTGATTTGCTTACAGGGATCAACTTGCGTAAATTTTCACGCAGATTGGCCTTTCTTTTTTACACAACCAATGCCAATTAGTGCTTGAAAACGAAACGCTGCGCAAGTATACTATACTAGTTATGTTGTACAAGTTTGAACGTGTGTTAGTATATCAGTTGGCTGTAAAAGACCTACCAGAATTGAAATGCGCGGCAGAATCAAAACCTTACGAGGATGAAAATGAAATTCGATAGAAGACTTACAGATGAAATCTACACTTCCGATACAGTAAGGCTGGGAAAAAATGCATTTCAGGCCATGCAGGAGACGATCTATCATAATGGCGGTGTCGGAACCATTACCGGGTACTATGATGCGGAATTGTCGATCCTGTCGGTCAGTGATCTGTTGCTGCATAATCTGAACCACAGCTATGAGTCCCTGATGGAGCAGACAAAGGGTTCGCTGAAGAATCTTTTCTATAAGAGAGATGCCACATTCCTCGACAATGCACGCTTTCGTCAGATCAAGGGCGAAGGAGAAGGCCGGATCCTTACAGCAGATGGCTCTCCCGTCTATGTGCGTCTCTATAAAGAAGATGCAGTCGATACGGATGGAACACCGATCTGGGTCCTGTCGGTACAGATGAACTGGGCGTATGAGAACCTTGCGTTAGTCAACGAATCCATCCATTCTGCGCTGTGGTATTTTGAGTGCAATGAAAACGGTGAGATCGTTCAAGTGAACTGGAGCCATGCGTTTCGGCAGATCCTTGGTTATCATGACATTCTGGATTTTCCGAACAAACTGGATTCTTGGTCGAACCTTCTGCACCCGGAGGACTATGACCGGGTAATGCAGCTGCTTTTGGAAACGATTGCGGACAAAACCAATGCTACAAAATATAATGTTGAGTACCGACTGAAAATGCAGGATGGCCAATACCAGTGGTTCCGGGCATCGGCGGAGGTGATACGCCGTCTGGATGGCTCGGCCAATCGAATTGCCGGAATCATCAGCAACATTGACGCGGAAAAAAGAAGCCGGATGCAGGCGCAGCGGGCAGCGGCATTTCACCGTGCATTTACCAGCGCAAACCTCTGCGAATACTATGTAAATCTGGAAAAGAACACCTTCGATACTTTCAAAGTGGAGCCCTCTTTGATGACGGCCTTTGAGCAGAACCACACATGGGATGGACTGGTCAGATTCTTTGTGGACAACTATGTGGTTGAAGAGGACAAAAAGCCTGTAACGAATTTCTATAATCGCGCTTACATCACGGAAAAATTAAAGGGGCTGGAGACAGAGCTGTGTCAGGAGTGCCGCATCGTTCTGAATGGGGAAGAGCGATGGGTTCGCAACGTGGTCATGCGCGGTGAGATCGAAGATTCCGAATATGCGATGATCTTCCTGCGGGACATCACAGAATCCAAAGCAGAGACGGCGCGGCGGATGCAGATGGCCTCGGACAACGCATCCATGGAGCTTTTGATCCAGAGCATGGTGCGTCTGCTGGACCGCTTTGTCGTCTGCGATCTGGAGAATGACCGGTATCGGTTCTATAATCTGCAAGGTGAAATGATATACGCGCCGACGGGGACATACCATGGTTTTGTGGAGCAGGTGGCTGCAAAGTATAAGACGCTGGAACCACTGGACGCACTGGCTGCTTTGATTTTGCCGGAAAATATCCGCAAGAATTTGCAGGATGAGAACGACATCTACAAATTTGAATACTGCTCCATAGATGAGAACACCTATAAGATCGCTTCCTTCATTCCGCTGGAGTGGAATGGCACAAAGCTGGTCAAAGCACTGTTGGCCTCGATGGATGTGTCACAGGAGAAAAAGGCCGAGATCGAATCCCATAAGGCACTGAAGGAAGCGTACCGGGCAGCGGAAAACGCAAGCCGCGCCAAGACAGAATTTCTCTCCAATATGTCCCATGATATCCGTACACCGATGAATGCAATCGTTGGCTTGACCGCCATTGCGGGTGCGAATATCGAGAGTCAGGACAGGGTGGTCGAGTGCCTTGGCAAGATCACAAAATCGAGCCGTCATCTGTTGGGACTGATCAATGAAGTGCTGGATATGGCCAGAATCGAGAGCGGGCGAATGAGCCTTGCCGAGGAGGATTTCAGCCTGCCGGAGCTGGTCGATAACCTGCTCACCCTCACAAAACCGGCAATCGACGAGCACAAACATCAGTTCGAAGTCCATGTTGAGCACATTGAGCACGAAGCCGTCTGCGGCGACAGTCTGCGCATCCAGCAGGTCTTTGTGAACCTGATGAGCAACGCCGTCAAGTACACCCCGGATGGAGGAAACATCACCCTTACGATTAAAGAAAAACCGAATGGCTTCTCGGAGCTTGGCTGTTACGAGTTTTCCATTGAGGACAACGGCATCGGTATGACGCCGGAATTCCAGAAGATCATGTTCGAGCCGTTCAGCCGGGCAGACGATCACCGGACGACCAAGGTGCAGGGTACCGGTCTTGGCATGGCCATTGCAAGAAACATCGTCAACCTGATGAATGGTGATATTCAGGTCGAAAGCGCTCCCAACAAGGGAACGAAGATCACGGTCACGGTCTATCTGAAGCTTCAGGAGAACGAGAAGGAACAGGAAAAAGAACTGCTCGATCTGCCGGTGCTGGTCGTGGACGATGACAAGACCTGCTGCGAAAGCACCGTTGCGACCCTTCAGGAGATCGGCATAGCGGGCGAATGGGTCCTGACCGGTAAGGAAGCTGTGGAGCGCTGCTATGCGCGTCATGAGACCAACAGTGACTATTTTGCGGTGATTCTGGACTGGAAGATGCCGGAAATGGACGGTATTGCAACCGCCAGAAAAATCCGGGAACGGGTAGGAGAAGAGGTCACGATCATCATCCTGACTTCCTTTGATTTCAGCGAAATTGAAGAAGAAGCCAGAGCGGCGGGCGTGAATGCGTTTATGGCAAAACCGCTGTTCCGTTCCCGTCTGACGGCAACTCTGCGGCAGTTTACATCCGGGAAGAAGGAGAAAAACGCCCGGAACTATCTGGAAGACTTTGCGAAGGAAAACTATGCGGGTAAGCGGATCCTTCTTGTGGAAGATAACGAGCTGAACCGTGAGATCGCAACCGAGATCATAGGCATGACGGGCGTGACCATCGACAGCGCTGAAAACGGAAAAATTGCAGTCGAAAAGGTGATGGAAGCGCCGGAAAAGTGGTACGATCTCATTTTTATGGACATCCAGATGCCCATCATGAATGGTTACGAAGCCACTGCTGCGATCCGTGCGCTTACCGGCAACCGTGGAAAGGTACCCATCATTGCCATGACGGCAAATGCCTTCGCCGAGGACGTGCAGCTGGCAAAGAACACCGGCATGAACGAGCATATCGCCAAACCGCTTGATTTGAATAAGCTGAACGATGTGCTGAAACAGTGGCTGTGATCTGTGCATTGCAGTAAGGCACATTATACTGAAGAACGCCGAGGAACTTCCCGTTGGAAAGGTGTCCTCGGCGGCTTTTTTGTATATAGGGCAGCAATTCTTGACCGTTTTTTGTGAAGGTGATGAGTTACGAGATGGAGCACAGCTTTCTTTGCAATGATCTCGATTGAATGCAACTGCACCTATAAAGCAAAAAAGGAATATCCCTACTTGTAAATCTGCTGTAGAAAATCACCTGAGTTTGGGCAAAATTAACAAAGCGAAAAAGAAGCCCGTTTCTATCTTGACACACAGCAAAGAATATGGTACTGTAATCATGCATAGAATAAATTGTGATTCAAGTGCTTAATTTGTCTGTGCCTTACAAAAAAGAAAATTGTACGTGAGCAGCGTCGTTGGATTGTTACCGTTTGGCGGGCTAGACCAACTCTGCATAGCACAAGCCGAAAGCGTGTTTCAGCCTTCGGTATGTTTGCTGTGTCAAGAGTGGTCTTTTTTTATTGCCTTTTTCAACCTGAGGAGGAGAAACAATGCAATATACCGTCAAAAAAACGATCAACAACAACATCCTGCGCGTGGTGGACCCCACGGGCTGTGAGCTGATCGTCACCGGGCGCGGGCTGGGCTTTGGCGCTAAGCCGGGCTATAAAATCGAGGCTGAAACCGTGGAGCGCAGCTACCGCATGACCAGCCCTGCCGTGCAGCAGAAGTTGGTGGAACTTCTGGAACAGATCCCGTATGAGCATCTGCTGCTCACCGATGAGCTGGTGGCAATGATCCGCAGTCGGGTGAACTACCCGCTGAACGAGAGCCTGCTCATCACGCTGGCCGACCACATCAGCTTTGCCATTCAGCGCAGCGAACAGGGGATTCGCTTTTCCAACCCGCTGATGGCTCCCATTCGGGAATTTTATCCGGAAGAGTATCGCCTTGGTATGGAGTGCCTTGCTGCTATCCGCCAGCGCTGCCATGCAGACCTTTCGGACGACGAGGGCGGCTTCATTGCGCTGCACATCGTCAACGCAGAGCTCAACACCACCATGAGCGTGGTGAACGATGTCACCCGCTTTGTGGATGGCTGCGTGCAGGTAGTGGAATACTTTTACAACTGCCATTTTGACCGGGATGCACTGGATTTCAGCCGCTTTACAGTGCATTTGCGCTTTTTTGCGCAACGCGTATTTCAAGGAAAACAGGAACAGGAAAACGATACCCACGACGAAGTGTTCCGCGCCCTGATCGCCCGCAATTGCAGCGAACACTACAAATGCGCCTGCTGCATTGCGGAGTATGTCCGCAACACCTGGCACAAGGAGCTTTCGGACGAGGAACTGGTGTTCCTTACGATCCATCTGAAACGGATTCGGATGGGAAAATAAGCTCTTTTGCTTCACTTTTGATTCTCCACAGGTCTTTCCTGTGTGGATATATATGCTGGATACGAACTTGAGAAAAGGAGAACTGAAGATGAAAGACAAGATCTTTGGCGTGCTGCAGCGCGTGGGACGCAGCTTTATGCTGCCCATTGCGCTGCTGCCTGTAGCGGGCCTGCTGCTGGGTATCGGCAGCTCGTTCACCAACGAAACCATGCTGGCGGCCTATGGCCTGAACAGCGTCATCCACCCCGGTACCCTGATCTACACCATTCTGGACGTGATGAGCCAGACCGGCAGCGCCGTGTTCAACAATCTGGCGCTGCTGTTCGCCATGGGCGTGGCCATCGGCATGGCTCGCAAGGAAAAAGAGGTGGCCGCGCTGTCCGGCGCAGTGGCCTATATCATTATGAATACGGCCATTCAGGCCATGATCAATGCGGCAGGCGGCGTAGAAGCGATGCCTGCTAACTCCACCACCACCATGCTGGGTATCACAACCCTGCAAATGGGTGTGTTCGGCGGCATCGTGGTCGGTCTGGGCGTGGCAGCGCTGCACAACAAGTTCTATAAGATCGAGCTGCCGCAGGTGCTGGCCTTCTTTGGCGGCACACGCTTTGTACCCATCGTCAGTTCTATTGTGTATCTGGTGGTCGGCATTGCCATGTTCTATATTTGGCCGGTGGTGCAGAACGGTATTGCCGCGCTGGGTGCACTGGTGCTGGCTTCCGGCTACGCAGGCACCTTTATTTACGGCCTGCTGGAGCGTGCGCTGATCCCCTTTGGACTGCATCATGTGTTCTATATGCCGTTCTGGCAGACCGCTGTGGGCGGCACCGCCATCATCGATGGCGTCACCGTGACCGGCGCACAGAACATCTTCTTTGCCGAGCTGGCTTCCAAGTCCACTACGGTGTTCTCGGTCAGCGCTACCCGTTTCATGGCCGGTAAGTTCCCCTTTATGATGTTCGGTCTGCCCGGCGCAGCGCTGGCGATGTACCAGTGCGCCAAGCCGGAAAAGAAAAAGGTTGCAGGTGGCCTGCTGCTGTCTGCCGCCTTGACGGCTTTCCTCACCGGCATCACCGAGCCGCTGGAATTTACCTTTATCTTTGTGGCTCTGCCCATGTACGCCGTGCACTGTGTGCTGGCCGGTCTGTCCTTCATGCTGATGCACATTCTGAATGTGGGCGTGGGCATGACCTTCTCCGGCGGTCTCATCGACCTGGTGCTGTTCGGTGTGATGCAGGGCAACGCCAAGACCCACTGGATGTGGGTGGTCGTGGTCGGTGCGGTGTACTTTGTACTGTACTATATCATTTTCCGCTTTATGATCTCCAAGTTTGACTACAAGACCCCGGGCCGCGATGATGCCGAGGAAGTCAAGCTGTACACCCGTGCGGACGTGAACGCCCGCAGCGCCGCTTCCGGCAGCACCGCCCCCGCAGGGGATGATCCGGTCAGCGCCCTGATTGTAGAAGGTCTGGGAGGTGCCGACAACCTGTCCGACGTGGACTGCTGCGCCACCCGCCTGCGCTGCACCGTCAAGGATGTTGCGCTGGTCAAACAGGATGTGCTCAAGGCCTCCGGTGCCTCCGGCGTGATCTGCAAGGGCGACGGTGTGCAGGTGGTATACGGCCCCAAGGTGGCTGTCATCAAGGCAAAGCTGGAAGATTATCTGGAAAATGCACCTAAGACCCCGGCGGCGACCGCAACACCCGCCCCGGCAACGGCTCCCGCAACCCCGGCAGCAGCCGCAAAGGATACCGTGCTGTCTGCCTGCCTGAACGGCACTGTAGTGCCGCTGGCCGATGTGAAGGATGAAGCCTTTGCCAGCGGTGCACTGGGGGACGGCATTGCCATTGAGCCCACCGATGGTGAACTGGTGGCACCTGCTGACGGTGAAATCTCCTCCACCTTTGAGACCCACCATGCCGTGGGCATGACCACGGCTGACGGTGCCGAACTGCTGATGCACATCGGCATCGATACGGTCAAGCTGGGTGGCAAGCACTTTACCTACCTCGTCAACGAGGGTGACAAGGTGAAGAAAGGTCAGCCGTTGATCCGCTTTGAACTGGAAGCCATTAAGGCCGAAGGCTATCCCGTGACCACGCCGCTCATTGTCTGCAATACTGATGACTATGCCGCTGTCGTGGCTAAAGCCAGTGGCACCGTAAAGCAGGGCGATGCGCTGCTGGAACTGAAGCACTAAGCGTTTCTCCCAAACTGTAAGGCAGGGTTGTTATAAAAGGGGGGCTGTTGCAAAATAGCCCCAACAAAAAAATGAGATAGACAACCCCCAAAAGGGGTTGTCTATCTCATTTTTTGTTGTAAGCTGAAACTGCAATGAACCAACTACAACATGAACAGTATCGCAAAGTTGATCAATCGGAATATCCTTGTTCCGACCATCCGAAATTATCTTTGATGCGGACAGAAAACTGTGCAGAAGGACGCTCGCAGACAGCAGAACACCCGATAAACGAATACCGCCGAGGACTCTTCCCATTTTGGGGAGATGTCCTCGGCGGCTTTTTTAGTTTATATAGCAGCGGTCCTGTTTTATAAGCCAATCTTCACACAGCCGCTGGGCTTCGTCCTTTGTGCAGCAGGTGCAGTTGAAAAGTCTCCCACGGAAAGAGCAGTAAGTATATGTGGCACAGGCGGACGGAAAACTCTGCGGTTATTGCAATGAAGAGCTTTGCAATACCGAAAACGGACGGATGATCGTGGAGCTGTATCTGGGCAAACAGGAGCATCACGTCTCGAGAATTTTGTACTGAACAAAAAAGGGCTGCTGCACAGGGAACGGACCTTGTGCAGCAGCCCCTTATTATTGTATAAGATCAGTCCTTCTTCTCGGCGGTGCGAGCAAAGAAGTTGGCGAGGACGGCACCGGAAATGTTATGCCACACCGAGAACACAGCGCCGGGGATGGTTGCCAGCGGATACTGTGCAAAGTGGGCGGCAGCCAGAGAGGTGGCCAGACCGGAGTTCTGCATACCGACCTCGATGGAGATTGCACGGCACTTGGTGGAATCCAGCTTCAGCAGCTTGCCCACACCAAAGCCGGTGAGGTAGCCCAGCAGGTTGTGCAGAACGACCACCGCAAGGATCAGCAGACCGCTGGTCATGATCTTGGCAGAGTTTGCGGAAACAACGGCGCAGATGATGAGCACGATGGCGGTGGTGGAGATCAGCGGCAGCACCCGGACGGCGTTCTGGGTGAAGGCGTGGAAGAAGTGGTTGACAACAAAGCCCAGTGCGATGGGAACCAGCACCACCTTGACGATGGACAGGAACATATTCACCGGGTTCACATCCACTCGCTGACCGGCATACAGCAGGGTCAGCAGCGGGGTGAGAAAGGGCGCCAGAACGGTGGAAACAGCGGTCATGCCAACGGACAGTGCAACATCACCCTTGGAAAGGTAGGTCATCACGTTGGAGGAGGTACCGCCGGGGCAGGTGCCCACCAGAATGACACCGATGGCCAGTTCAGTGGGCAGGTGGAACACCTGGGTCAGTGCCCATGCCAGAAAAGGCATCAGGGTGAACTGTGCCACGCAGCCAACGACCACGTCTTTCGGGCGGCTGAACACCACCTTGAAATCCTCCGGCTTCAGGGTAAGCCCCATGCCGAACATGACGATGCCCAGCAGGGTGTTGACCCATGCGGTCTTTACCACGCTGAAGGGACCGGGGAACAGCAGCGCCAGTGCTGCCACCACAATGACGATGGCGGCCATGTATTTACCCACAAAGTCGCTTACTTTTTCCAATGCTTTCATGATAAACTCTCCTTTTTCCAGAACACTTATTTTTGCGGATGCAAAGGCAATGAAACATCCGGAAAATGGCTTTCCCGCAAACAAAAACGCCTTTGTCCCCTACGGTTCGTAAGAGACAAAGGCGTATAAAATCCTCTGCGGTACCACTCTTATTGCCGGTGCAAAGCCCGGCCCCTCAGTGCGCATCCAACAATGCGCGGTCCGTGATAACGGGGACCTGCCGTTCCTGCTTACTAGGGCGGAAACACCGCCCATTCAGCCGGAAAGCTCGGAGAGGATCTTCCCACGGACGCCCTGCGCTGCCTTGCACCATCCGGCAGCTCTCTGCGGCATTCTTTCCGGGTACTCTTTCTCGTCATAGCCGAATATTTCACTGCCACGGAGTATACTCCTCTGCCGGGTCAAAGTCAATAAAAACGACCCCTCTAGTTTTTCATCTGGTTCACACCGAAAGTGAAAACAGCTCACACAATGACTGCTCCGGTGTTCCCAGCAGGCGGCAGCCTTTACCGTGCCGGTGACACAGAGCCACTTGCCGTTGCTTATGCCGCAGAGCGCTGCCGGTAAAGGCGCTGGAAGAGGATGGAAAGATTTCTCGAAAGGGATATTTATGGGACAACGTTCCTGTTAGAATAAGCTCAGAAAGAAAAGCAAAATACCCATCAGACGGAGGAAAATACCATGGCAACCGGTGATTACGGCTATTTCGGCAAAGGCGACACGGGCTATGCCCAGTACATGACGGCGTTCAATCGCAACTTTGGTGGCTCGTCTGGCGGCGGTGGCGGCGGAAACCACAACAATGGCGGCGGTGGTGGCGGAGACGGCAGCGGATGCGGCTGTCTCATCGCCATTGCGGTGGTGGTCGTTCTGGTGCTCATCGCTATGGGAAGCTGAGGGCATCTGTCATTGAAATTTATTGCCGATAAGCAAAATTTTCTTGCGTGATCCGGTCACAGAAAATCCAATTAGGAAATGTTATCATATAGTCACAGGAAACACCAACAACATTCCGATGGAGGATTTGAATATGAAAGCTAAGTTTTATATCTGTGAGCACTGTGGCAATCTGGTCACCACCATCCACAACGCAGGCGTTCCGCTGGTCTGCTGCGGCGAAAAGATGAAGGAACTGCTCCCCAACACCGTGGAAGCCAGCGGCGAAAAGCATCTGCCGGTGGCGCAGCTTTCCGGCAGCACCCTCACCGTCACGGTGGGTGCGGTGGAGCACCCCATGGTGGATGTACACCACATCCAGTGGCTCTTTGTGGAGACCGAAAACGGCGGACAGCTCCGCACGCTCACTCCCGGGCAGGCACCCAAGGCGGTGTTTGAGCTGGGTAGCGAAAAGCCGGTGGCGGTCTACGCCTACTGCAACCTGCATGGTCTGTGGATGACCAAGCTTTAAGAACGGAACAGGCTCCTGCCGGTGGTTGAACGCTTGCAGGAGCCTGTTTTGCGTGCAGCCAATGGTTCTGGCGCAGGCGTATCAGACAAAAATGAAAATGGAGTAAAGATTGAAATACAGAGAAATCGCAGACGGCATTTTTGTTGACCGTCCCAACCGCTTTATTGCCCATGTGGAAGTGAATGGAGCAGTGGAAACCGTCCATGTCAAGAACACCGGGCGGTGCAGGGAACTGCTGCTGCCCGGTACTGCGGTGCGGCTGGAAGTGTCGGACAACCCGAAACGCAAAACAAAATACGACCTTGTGGCGGTACACAAGCAGGGCCTCGGCTGGGTCAATATGGACAGTCAGGCACCTAACAAGGTGGTAGGAGAATGGCTCTCAAAGCAGGAGTTTGACCTTGTCAGGCCGGAGTTTGTCTACGGAAAATCCCGCATCGACTTCTACATGGAAAAGGGCGAACAGAAATATCTGCTGGAAGTCAAAGGCTGCACACTGGAAGTGGGCGGTATCGGTTATTTCCCGGATGCGCCTACTGAACGGGGCGTGAAGCACTTGCACGAGTTAGCGCAGGCGCAGCGGGCAGGGTATCGGTGCGCAGTAGCCTTTGTGATCCAGATGGAAGGCGTCACCGAGGTAAGGCCGAATGTTGGCACGCAACCGGAATTTGGCACAGCGCTGGCCGAAGCGAAAGCCGCAGGCGTGAGTGTACTGTTCCTGCTTTGCCATGTCGGGCGGGACAGTCTGGAAATCGTGGAGCAGAGAGAAGCGTAAAATGAAAAAACGATGAAGAAAACCATGTGAGGGAGGAACCACCATGCCGTTTCTGATGATCCGCAACGACATCACCAAGGTGGCAGCGGATGCCATTGTCAACCCGGCGAACCGGAACCTTTTGCAGGGCAGCGGCACCAGCCGTGCCATCTATCAGGCGGCAGGGGAGCAGGAGCTGACCGCCGCCTGTGAAGCCATCGGGTACTGCGATTTGGGAAAGGCGGTGTGTACCCCGGCGTTCGGATTGCCTGCAAAATATATCTTCCATGCGGTGTGTCCGGCGTGGCAGGGCGGCGGGTTCGGTGAAGCAGAACAACTGGCGAGTGCCTACCATTCTGCGCTGGAATTGGCCGTGGAGCACCGTTGCGAGAGCGTGGCCTTTCCGTTGCTGTCCAGCGGAAACTACGGCTACCCCAAGGAGCAGGCCTTCCGCATTGCAGTGGATATAATCACGCAGTACGTCATGGAGCACGACCCGACCGTGTATCTTGTGCTCTACGACCGGCACTCGCTGGCGGTGAGCCGCAAGCTGTTCGCCTCGGTGGAGGAGTACATCAATGACCACTATGTAGCGCAAAACGATGAAAGCTACGAGTTTGACCGTCGGCGCAGGTTGGAGGAAGATGCCGCTCTGCCGATGATGGGGGCAGTTCCGGCACCTGCCGCTGCCCCCATGGCGGCCCGCAGTCTGGAACACCTGATGGACAATCTGGGCGAGAGCTTCACCACCCGGCTGCTGCGGCTCATTGACGAGCGTGGGCTGAAGGATTCCACCGTGTACAAGCAGTCCAACATCTCCCGGCAGCACTTCTCCAAGATCCAGTGCAACCGGGACTACAACCCCAAAAAGAAGACGGTGCTGGCTTTTGCGGTGGGGCTGCACCTGTCGGAGGATGAGACCATCGACCTGCTCCAAAGCGCAGGCTATGCCTTCTCCGACGGCTCCAAGCGGGACTGGATCGTGCGGTACTGTCTGGAACATAAGATCTATAACATCAATCAGGTCAACACGCTTTTGTTTGAATACGATCAGGAACAGTTGGGTGCGTGATTTGTCGCCTGCCCGTTGACCTTTTGCCCTCCGGTTTGTGGTATCCTCTTGTCAGAAAGGCTGCGATTCAACAATTGAAATGGCTGGCAACAGCGTTGAATCGCGTGTCGCAAAGATGCAATGTCAGTATGTGCTGGTGCTTGCCTTGCGACCTACACCACAAAAACGGAGGGCATTTATTATGAAGAAGAATCTCACAGAGCTTGTTTTTATCCTTGACCGCAGCGGCTCCATGGGTGGGCTGGAACCGGACACCATCGGCGGATTCAATGCCATGCTGACCCGGCAGAAGGAGCAGGAGGGCGAAGCCAACGTGACCACCATCCTGTTTGACCACGAGGTGCAGCTTCTGCACGACCGCTTTCCCCTGCACGCCGTTGCACCGCTGACCGAAAAGGACTACTACGTCCGAGGCTGCACCGCCCTGCTGGATGCCATCGGTTGCGGCGTGGAGAAAATGGTGAATATCCAGCGCCATCTGCCGGAGGACGAGCGTGCCGAAAAGGTCATCTTTGTCATCACCACGGACGGGCTGGAAAACGCCAGTAAGCGGTTTGGCTACGAGAAGATCCGCCGGATGATCGCCCGGGAAAAAGAACGGTACGGCTGGGAGTTTTTGTTCCTTGGAGCCAACATGGACGCCGTACAGGAGGCTGCCCGCTTCGGCATCGGGGCAGACCGGGCGGTGCGGTTTGAGAACGATGCCCAAGGCGTGGCGGTCAACTACCATGCGGTCAGCGAAACGGTCTGCCGGATGCGGCAGGCAGACTGTCCGGCGTCCATCGGCGCAGAGTGGAAAGAGGAAATCGAAGCCGACTTCCAGAAGCGGCATCAGCAGTAAAGGAGGAAACGACCATGTTGGGAGCAATTTTGGGTGATATGGTAGGCAGCCCCTACGAGTTTGACCGGAACAACTACAAGCATAAGGATTTTCCCCTGCTGAGCGAAAACTCGCACTTCACCGACGATACCGTTATGACCCTTGCGGTAGCCGTAGGGCTGATTGCAGGGCAGGGAGATGCACAGAAAACCTTTGCCGGGGTGCAGCACGAAATGCGGCACTGGGGCAGGAGATACCCCCACGCCGGTTACGGTGGGATGTTCCGCGGGTGGCTGCATGCGGAGCATCCGCAGCCCTACGGCAGCTTTGGCAACGGCTCCGCCATGCGGGTGGCGGCGGCAGGCTGGCTGTTTGATACGCTGGACAAAACGCTGGAGATGGCGAAGGTGACTGCCGAGGTCACCCACAACCACCCGAAGGGCATCAAGGGCGCACAGGCCACGGCGGCAGCCATCCTTCTGGCACGCACCGGCCACAGCAAGCCGGAGATCCGGCAGTATGTGGAGCTGACCTTTGGCTACGATTTGAGCCGCACTTGCGATGAAATTCGCCCGAGTTATCGCCATGTGGAGACCTGTCAGCAGACCGTGCCGGAGGCCATCATCGCCTTTCTGGAAAGCACCGGCTTTGAGGATGCCCTGCGCAATGCGGTGTCTCTGGGCGGCGACAGCGACACCCTTACCTGCATCACCGGCGGCATCGCCGAAGCCTTTTACGGGATGCCGCCTGAGCTGCAGCAGGAAACCTTGAAGCGTCTGCCGGAGGAGATGCGGGCAGCGTATGAGCTGTTCCGGGAGAACCTTGAGAGCAGTATGTGACACCGTCGGTACTGAGAGCCAAAGAGCCACTGCACAGTAATCTGTGCGGTGGCTCTTTGGCGTGCAGGAGCTTTTCTGCAGGGAAAAACTATGGTATACTGAAGGCAACGACTCGGAACCTACGATGGAGAAAAACAGATGAAGTATTTATACCTGCATGGATTAGGGCAAAAACCAGACAGTTGGGACAGAGTGATAAAAAAAACGAAGGTCTCAGACAGCAGTGTCTGCTTGAGTTTGGCAGAGCTGCTGGAAGGCAAAGCAGCCACCTATGGGGAGCTGTATGCCGCATTTTCAGAGGAGTGCGACAAGGAAAAGGATGAAGTCGTCTTATGCGGACTTTCTTTAGGGGCTGTTCTGGCACTTAATTATGCCATAGACCATCCGGATAAGGTAAAGGCTCTGGTCTTGATCGCAGCACAATACAAGATGCCCGAAAGGTTATTGAAGTTCCAGAATATGCTGTTTCGCTTTATGCCGAATGCAGCGTTCAAGCAATTTGGATTCCCAAAAGCAGATGTGATCCGCTTGTGCGGCACGATGGCAGAATTGGATCTCAGGGATTCGCTGCATAAGGTGTCTTGCCCGGTATTGATCGTTTGTGGCGAAAAGGACAAGGCAAACAAAAAAGCCTCAAAGGAACTTGCCGGTAGTCTTAGCAATTCCTGCTTTCAGGAACTTTTGAAAACGGGTCATGAAGCAAACATAGAATCTCCGGAGAAACTGGCAACAGTGCTGCGGAAATTTTATGACAATATCAAATAAATTTATGTTTATGAAAGAAGGACGAGGACTATAAAAATGAACATCGAAGAACGGGCAGCGCAGGCTGCCGCATGGAAAGCAGCCGGACAGTGCAACTGCGCACAGGCAGTGATGAAAGCATTTGAGGACAAGATTCCGGTGGATGCCGACACCCTGATGAAGCTGGGCGCAGGCCATGCTGGGCATCAAGGGCAAGTATGGCAAGAATGCCATCCTGAAAGCCAACAGCTTTGAAGAAGGTGCAACCATGCGCCAGCGCAATGGGCAAATCGGCGGGCACAGTGCAGGAGGGCCGGATGGAAAACTACAAAAATAGCAAGACTGGGCAGGAGACCGCCCGGAAATATGCGGACATTCTCCATATGGAGCGCCCGCAGAGCGAAGAATCCCTGCGCAAGCATCCGCGCATGACACTTCAGAATCGTGCAAAAATCTTTTCCCCATTCGCTGCATTGCGCGGCTACGACGAACAGCTTGCCGAGGAAAAGCAGCGGACAGAGCGCGTGACGAAGCGCATCCTGACCGAAGAAGAAATGTCCGATCTCTCCGACAAGTTGATGCAGGTGACAAAGGGCATGACCATCACGGTGCGCTATTTTGTAGAGGACACAGCACACCCGGAGATTCCGGCAGTCGGTAACTATGTTACATTGACCGGGCGAGTAGAGAGCATCGACCCGGTGTTCCGCACCCTGCAAATCGCAAAGGTAGTCGTTCCGTTTGAGGATCTGGTGGAGGTCAGCGGGGACGAAATCATGGAAATTGACGCCTATCTTGGAATCGTAGATGAATAAATTCTGAGGTTGTTGTAATCGTATCCCGGCATAATATCGCTGCTTTCCCTATCCCATCGCGTGAAAAAATGATAGAATAGGAGAAGGGAGGGCTGACAAATGGACTACTCAAAATCAGACTGGAAATTGTTCAGAGATCGAATCGGAGACTGGCAGGAATCCTAATCACAGCAATGATGAGAAGAATGAGAAGGGTCATTATATCCGCCGCGAGACCTTCTCCGGCACCTGCGCGCGCAGCTTCTATGTGGGCGATGCCGTAAAGAAAGAGGATATCCACGCAAAGTTCGAGGATGGCATCCTGCACATCCAGCTGCCTGCACCCCAGCAGCAGAAGGCTCTGCCTGCAAACCCTAATTTCATCGAAATTGAATAACCGTTATGCCAGTGTGAGGAACACCGGCGCATAACCCAAGCCCCTGCGAGCAATTGCCCGCAGGGGTTTTTGCGTCTGTGCCTTTTCTTACAGGCGGCAGTATGCTATACTTGTGACGATAAATCGGAAGTTGCAGGGGGTAACAGAGATGAAAAATAGGATAATCGGTGTTATCCAGTGGCTCTATGTGGAAACGGCGCAGGGCGGCCACATCCGTTATCTCCATTCGGGCGAGGCACCCAGAGCGGCTTTTGAGCTGGGCGACGAGACACCGGTGGCGGTCTATGCCTACTGCAATCTGCATGGCCTGTGGACGACAAAACTCTGATAAAACAATAAGTCCCCTCCGCGCAGATACCCGGAAAGCGAGATCCGGGTCTGCACGGAGGGGACGATTTTGTTATAGCAGAACTTCTTTGGTCTGTTCGATTTCAACAGGGCACTCTGCAAGCAGGCCGGAATGCTGCCGGTACGCATCCGGTTCTATCCGCCATGCGATCCCGCAGCCAGCAGAAAGTTCCCGCGGAACAGGGATCAGCCTGCCGGGAATCCCGTTCTGTTTGCAAAAGGCTTCCAGTTCCATGACCGCAGAAGTAGTGTAGAATGTCAAAACCTGATAGGGCTTTTTTGCTCTCATACGCTGCCGTTATGCCTGAAAGGTGATCTCAAAACAGCCATCCGCCCGCGTGGTCGTCTGACCGTCCTTGTGTTCATATTCCAGCATTTTTTCAATGTTTTTGCGGGTGTGCGCTTCATCACCGAGAACGCGGATCATCTCGCCCGGATGCTCTTCCATCGCATCCATCGTCAGCAACACCGGTTCAGGGCAGGAAAGGCCGCGAACGTCCACTTCAACGAATTTAGCCATTGTGCTTTCTCCTTTTTCAGATCACTTTGCTGCTTTTTTACGGCGCAGGTTGGTTGCTGCAATCACAAACAACAGTACAATCCAAACGATGACTGCAATCTTGCCGGGCATGGCCGGGCCGCCGGGAACAGCGGCATCGGTCGCTGTGGCAGCTTTGGCGGCGCTGCCGACCAGATTAAAATTGTGTGCAAAAGCGGCACCCAGAAGCATACCGAGGAACGTTACCGCGCTGTCGGAGGAACCCTGCCCTGCAAGGATCAGCTGACGCAGCGGGCAGCCACCGGCCAATACCGCTGCGAAACCGACAACGTACATGCCAAGGATGTTCCACAGCCGGAGAAGCTCAGATGGAAATTGCCGGTGGCAATGTTATAAATGGTCATGACCACAAACAGCGCGGCAATAATGCTGAGCAGGTCGAAATTCTTCATCAGGATCACATCGCGGATGCTTCCGGCAAAGCACATACGGCTTTTCTGTGCGAGGACACCGATGACCAACGCGACCATCAGTGTCAGCAGCAGCGGAGCGTGCTTGCTGCCGGGGCCTTCCGTGCTTGCCGCATAAGCACCCGTTGCCACACCAATCACCAGCAGAGCAGCCAGCAGAACCGGCAGCGCCGCACCGCTGAGCGACTTGGTTTCATAGGATCTTCCCAGAGAAAAGCCTTTTTTCAAGAAGCAGGAGCCAGTGGCGACACCGCCAGCAAAGCCGATGAGCGCCACATACGCATTCAGGTCACCGGCAGACATCCGTAGCACCATGCGCAGCGGGCAGCCCAGAAAGACCAGTGCACCGATCATCATAACGGCACCCAGCAGAAAACGCACCATCGGCGCAGAACCGGCGGTAGAGCGATACTCTTTGGTTGCCATGGAAATCAGGAACGAGCCGCAGACAAAGCCGACGATCTCAGGGCGGAAATACTGAACGGGTGCGGCGGTGTGCAGTTTGAGCGCGCCTGCCGTGTCGCGGATGAAACAGGCCACGCAGATTGCCATGTTGGCCGGGTTGCCAGACATGGCCAGAAGCATGACCAGAAGTCCGATGACCACACCGGACAAGGCCAGCTTCCATGTTTTGTCAAATAATTTCATGATTGCCTCCTTTTTTAGCGGGTGAACTTTACCAGTTCAGTATAACACACACGATTTTTCAGGTGAAATTGATTTTATTGATAATCTGTATGTACTTATTGATATAATCAATGAACGGAACTATAATAGAAGAAAAAGCCTTTTCAGCACAAAAAAGGAGCGCAGCATGGATATCCGCAAACTGGAAGCCTTTGTGTATACCGTAAAATACCAGAGTTTTTCCCTTGCGGCTCAAAAGCTTTATCTTTCGCAGCCGACCGTCAGTTCGCATATCAACAATCTGGAAAAAGAACTTCATACGCAGCTTTTGAAGCGAACGACCAAGAGTTTGTCGGTTACGCCCGCAGGGCAGACCCTTTACAACCACGCAGCTGAGATCCTGAATCTCCAGCAGAAAGCGATTCTGGAACTTTCCGATAAAAATCAGAAGCTGCTGCACATCGGTGTTTCCTCCGTTCCGTCCCTCTATCTTCTGCCGGAACTGCTGTCGGCGTACCATCAGGAAATGCCGGATGTCCGCTTCCGTACCAGCTGCTCGGACAGTCTGGATGTCATTCGGAAAGTAACAGATGGAACCTGAGATATCGGGCTGGTCGGCACGAAAATTTCGGATACACCCTGCCGCTTTCTGCCGGTCACTTCGGATGAACTTGTGATCGCGGCCCCGGCTACACCGCATTTTCAGGCCTGTCTGGAATTGAAAGATCCGGTTTCCATGCTGCTGAAAGAACCATTTCTCCTGCGGGAGGATACTTCGGGGACAAAACAGGAAACGCTCTATTATCTGAAAAACCGGGGACTTTCGCTGGACGATCTGAATGTGATCGCTGTGATGGATGATGCCGCTTCGCTGATCCGCTGCATCACACTGGGGATGGGCATCTCCATCCTTTCCCGCGCAACGGTTCAGAACGATGCACAGCTTGGAAAGCTGTTGATCATTCCTCTGGAACAGTCGGCTTTCTTGCGGAAACTCTATATGCGCGTTGGGCGAAGCGGTACAACCTGAAGGAGATGTCCAAGACGCTGATTTTTCTGCAGGAAAACAAAATCGGGAGCATGGATGAAATGGAAGAACAGGTGCGTGCTGCAACGATGCGCTATGGTTTCAGCGACTGCCCAAAGTAACGATGATAGCGCTGAATTAGTTGTTACAGCGCCACCTTCTTTTGCGTTGAAAACAAAACCGACAAAGGTTACCGTAAGAGAAATGCTTATGGGAGCTAGGAAGAGCATTCTAATTACCGGGTACTCCCTCTCGGATTATTTTGCCGAGTTAGTCGATTGCGTAATTCAAAAGAGCCAAGAAGGCGTTCTCGTGAAATTTTTTGTGAATGACATTGAGAGTCAGAAGGCCATTGACCGTTTATGCTGCTATAAGGGAAAATTTCTGCGAATTTATAACTATCCAAAACAGGAAGATAAAATGTCTGCTCTTCATGCAAAAGTAATTTCCGTTGATCAAACGGATACGCTGATTACATCCGCAAACCTTTCATATCATGGACAGGAAGGAAATATCGAGCTGGGGGCACGAATCCATTCGAAAGAATTGGCTAAACAAGTAGAGGATATATTTACTTCACTGGTATTCAAAAGGATATTTGTTGAACTGTAAGCTTTATGGAGGTGCGTCAATGAATTTAAGCTTGAAACATAAGCTAATGCTGCAATCATTGAGTCCATTGGCTTTTTTGACTATTGTACGCAATTTCAAATTCACCCCCGTCAGTGAACTTGCTGAAAATCAGTCATATTGGGGAGAATTTGTCCGCCTTAACAATGTGCTGATTGTTGTGTTTTTGTTATGTGCTACATGGATTTTAGCAGCAGTCATATCTTTTATTTCTTTTACGGCATTTAGATGGACTGATAAGAAACAAGGGTATCAACTTTCTTCCTTCGTAGAAAAAGAGGACGCAAGTTTGAATTTCTTTATGACCATGATTATACCGCTTTTGATTGATGATGTAGGAACGATTCAGGGAGCGGTAACATTCCTTATTATTGTGGTTATGATGTGTGCGCTGCTAAGCAAAACACATTTGTACTATGCGAATCCTGTGTTGGCAATTTTAGGATACCGAGTCTATGAGGTTACCTTTAAAAGTAACCCTGACTTTAATAATGAAGTTTGCTTGGCTGTAGTAAAAGGTGGATTTCTAAAAAATCCGAGCACAGTAGAATATAAAGTGATTAATGATACAGTCCTCTACATGAAGGAGATGAACAAATGACCAAGGAAGAAATTCAGGCATCGATTAAGTCGATAATGTTTTCTGGTTCAGTCTGCGGGATTGAAATATATGCCTGCCTGCGCGATGAAAGTGGATATCAAACTAAAAAAATCAGGGCAACAGATAAGTTGCTTTCTAGTACGAAAGATAAGGTGGCGGGCTTTATCAATTGTACCTATCTTGCAGATGATGCAGAATTTGACACATCAGAAAATATTGCAGACAATAAGAAAGAATTTTATGAGATTAGTCTGACAGAGAGCTATAGACCCTTTGCTTTCCTTGATGGTGCTGAAAAGTGTACAGAGTACTATTCGGAAAGCGATAAAAATAAACTGTCTGGATTTCTTTTTAAAATCAATTTGAATGACCAGTACTTTTGGGTTTATCAACATATATACTCTGTATCAAGAATTGATCGAAGTAAAAATGTGATAGCCCTATTTATTGGAGATACATACGATGAAGTCGATAGCGATATTGTGCAGATAGATTCACGAGCAGATATAATAATCTTTTCTTCAAGTGCTGTTACGGCGAAAATGGATCTTATGCAGAGATTCTTTGGATTTGAGCAATACATTCGAGCGGGGGCACAGAAGACGATTGAGATTATTCGCAATCTGGATATTGTAGATAGCCTTGAAAAGTTTGTTGCGTTTGAAAATAAAAGTAAGTTGACAAATGCAAAGAAGTTATTAAAGGCAAAGAATTCGCCTGTTTTGCAGATGAAAAAGAACGATTTGTTAGAGAATCTGAAAAAGCATTCTCGTTACAAAACTATGTTCAAGTTTGAAGAAGATCATATTGTGATTTCTTCACAAAAAGAAGCAGCGGCATTTATTAAAATGTTGAACGATGATATTGTTCGGTCTGAACTTACAGGAAAAGAATATGACAGTTCCAGCAAAATGCTTTTGGGTCCAGTGGGAGCAAGTCAATGACTGACCAATGACAGGAAAATATAGATGAGCGATATAAGAAAGAAGGTTTCTATGTTACAGGTAATGGTAGATATAAAGCCCTATATTATCAACATGATCGCGATGATGACGAAGCGATTTATAGAGAATGTTCTCAAAAAAGGACAGAAAAATTGAACGGACGTTTATTGATTTAGGTATGATTAAGCTTATGAGTATATGGACAGCAATGGCAGAGTTGCCCTGCCGGATGTGGTAGATTACTTCATTGACTTCTATGAAGACCGCAAGGCGCATGGGATGATTGCGGAAAAGCCCAACAGTATCTACCAAAAGGGTGGCTATACTAAGAAGGATGTGGAGAAGAACATTCTGTCCAATCCTTTCAAGCGTTTTGAAGACATGCGTTTTTTGATGCGTTGCAAAGATGTAGAGACCGTTGAAGTGAATCCCATCATCTTCCGCAAACTGACACGGGAAGATTGGCTGCATATTGTGGATGTCTGCGACAAGAGCCTTGAAAAATATTATATGAGGTTCAAAAAATAATTAGAAAGGATGTTTATTGGACATCACTTTTTGTAAGATGCCTTCAGAAGAAGCGACAACAGACTTCTGAGGAGGACAAAACAATGTCAAACGGTGATTATGGTTACTTCGGCAAAGGCGATACGGGCTATGCCCAGTACATGACGGCGTTCAACCGCAACTTCGGCGGCTCGTCCGGCGGCGGAAACCACAACAACAATGGCGGTGGCGGTGGCAGCAGGTGCGGCTGCCTGATCGCTATTGCAGTGGTCGTGGTGTTGATCCTGATCGTCTTGGGTGGCTGAATCAATCCCTGCAGGTGAAACACAGGTTTTCCCTGTGGGGATTTTTCGAATCTGCTTGTAGAAAACGGCGGTCCATGGTAGAATGAAACCAAAGAAAAACAGGAGGGCTTACACATGGTTTTAATGGTTGTGGATACACAGAAAGGTATCGTGGATGAACGCCTGTATGCGTTTGAAAAGTTTGTCAGCAACATCAGGGAATTGATCCGGACTGCCCGCGAACAGGGAATCGAGGTCGTCTATGTCCAGCATGACGATGGGCCCGGTACAGGCTTTTCCATCGGAGACGATGAATTTGAAGTCTATTCCGGGTTTGCGCCGCTGCTGACTGAAAAACGGTTCGTCAAAACCGTATGTAGCGCGTTCAAAAAAGAAAGCGGTCTGCTGGAATATCTGACGGAAAAGGGCGAAAAAGATGTGATGGTCTGCGGCATCATGACCGACTTCTGCATCAATGCAACGGTGGAGGCGGGCTTTGAGCATGGCCTGCACATGATCGTTCCTGCCTATGCAAATTCCACGAAGGACAACGAGTATATGACAGGGGAGCAGAGCTACCACTATTACAATGAATTCCTCTGGCCAGATTGTTATGCCGATTGCGTGCCTATGGAGAAAGCGTTGGAACTGCTCAAAAAGTGAGGAGTTTACAATGATTTCTGAAAAAGTAAAAAATCAGATTCAAGTGGTGCAGGGTGACATTACTAAACTGGACTGTGACGGCATCGTGAATGCGGCCAATCGCAGTCTGCTGGGTGGCGGCGGTGTGGATGGTGCCATCCACCGGGCAGCAGGCCGGAACTGTTGGCGGAGTGCCGCACGCTGCACGGCTGCCGCACCGGAGAAGCAAAAATCACTAAGGGCTACCGGTTGAAAGCAAAGTATATCATTCATACAGTAGGGCCGATTTATTCCGGCACAGCAGAGGATGCCGCGCAGCTGGCGGACTGCTACCGCAATTCGCTGAACCTTGCCAAAGAGCATGATGTCCATAGCATTGCGTTCCCGGCAATTTCGACCGGCGTGTATGGCTACCCGCTGGAAGATGCCACGGAGATTGCAGTCAAAACAGTGGCACAGTGGCTGGAAGATCACGCGGATTACGCCATGCAGGTGATTTTCTGCTGCTTCGATGCCCGGACGGAGCGGGTGTATCAGGCAAGGCTGTAACCGGAAGAGGTGTGAGAGATGGGCTTTTTCAAAAAGCTGTTTACAGGGATCGGTTTTGCGGCAGGATTTCTGTTCTTCGGATGCTTGTCAGTGATTGTGTATGCGTCCCGTGGACGGCATAAACCCTGCCATCGGCGCAGCAGCTTTTGGAACACACTGGAGCGCTACCTGATTTTTTCGTGGATCTGTGATGGTGTGCGCAGCAGCCGGAAACGAGCGGAAAAGTCCTATTATCAGCGCACAGGCAGCGATTTCTGGCAGACGCAGACACGGGTTCGACCGAAAAGTGTTAAAAATGCTGTTCCTGCGGTGAAAACACCAAGGCCGGAGACAAAAAGCACGAGCACAGGTGCAACGCGGTCGGTGAAACCAAAGAAAACCGGCCCTTCTTCTGCGGAGAAGAAAGCATCGGCAGCACAAAACAGTGCCCCAAACGCGTCGGTGCCGACTATGGCAAGGCATAGCATTTCGGAGGCTGACGCAGGAAAGCACAGCGAACGGTCAATACAAACGTCGGATGCCAAACATGAATGTGTTGCACCGCAGCCGGATACCAAAGAAGTGCATCAAAAGTCCGCACAGCAATTGGAAGCAGAACGGCAGCAGAAACTGGAAACTCTGCGCACTGCGATGCAGAAACAAATTTGCGCCATCCATGCAGATGTGGAACTCCCGGCCAACGGTCAGAATGACAGTGAAGCGGCGGAGCAGAAACTGCATATCCTGCTGTATAAATCCACACTGCCTGAGAATGACCTGAATCAAGCGCTGGATGAGCTTCGGACGGAGCGCAGACGGCAAAAGGCAGAGTATCAGGGGACACCGTTTGCGGATGTGTTTCTGGTGAACCTGATTTTATCCGATGAGGACAGTGAACGAGCCTGCATCGTGGATGTGGGGGATACGGGCATGAGCTATGTCATTCCATGGAGCAGCATCCCGAAAGACCTGCAGGAATCGCTGCACCGCTACGTATCGGAAGCGGAAGGAAAACTCTGCGGCTACTGCAAGGAAGAACTCTGCAACAGTGAAAGCGGCAGGATGGTCGTGGAACTGTATCTTGGTAAACAGGATAGGCATGGCTCCCGAATCCTGTACTGAAAATGGAGTAAAGATTGAAATACAGAGAAATCGCAGACGGCATTTTTGTTGACCGTCCCAACCGCTTTATTGCCCATGTGGAAGTGAATGGAGCAGTGGAAACCGTCCATGTCAAGAACACCGGGCGGTGCAGGGAACTGCTGCTGCCCGGTACTGCGGTGCGGCTGGAAGTGTCGGACAACCCGAAACGCAAAACAAAATACGACCTTGTGGCGGTACACAAGCAGGGCCTCGGCTGGGTCAATATGGACAGTCAGGCACCTAACAAGGTAGTAGGAGAGTGGCTTGCAAAACAGGACTACGACTATATCAAGCCGGAATTCACCTATGGCAAGTCCCGCATCGACTTTTACATGGAAAAGGGCGAACAGAAGTACCTGCTGGAAGTCAAAGGCTGCACACTGGAAGTGGACGGTATCGGCTATTTCCCGGATGCACCCACCGAGCGCGGTGTGAAGCACCTGCACGAACTGGCGCAGGCACAGCGGACAGGATATCAGTGCGCTGTGGCCTTTGTGATTCAGATGGAAGGCATCACCGAGGTGCGGCCAAATGTCAGCACACAGCCGGAGTTTGGTACGGCACTGGCCGAAGCAAAGGCCGCAGGTGTGCGGGTGCTGTTTCTGCTCTGCCGTGTAGGGCGGGATAGTTTGGAAATCGTGGAGCAGAGGGAAGGGTGAAGACGGCAGAAAAACGCTTTGCGTGATTCAGTCACAGAAATCATAAATAGGAAATGTTATCATATAGATACAAGAAACACACCGATAACATTCCAATGGAGGATTTCGATATGAAGGCAAAGTTTTACATCTGCAATCACTGCGGCAACCTCGTCACTACCATCCATAACGCAGGCGTTCCGCTGGTTTGCTGCGGGGAGAAAATGAAAGAGCTGGTTCCCAATACGGTGGAAGCCAGCGGCGAGAAGCATCTGCCGGTGGCAGAGCTTTCCGGCAGTCGTCTCACGGTCACGGTGGGCGCGGTGGAGCACCCCATGGCGGATGTTCACTATGTCCAGTGGATCTTCGTGGAGACTGAGAACGGTGGGCAGATCCGCTATCTGAATCCGGGGCAGGCTCCCAGCACTGTTTTTGAATTGGGCAGTGAAAAACCGGTGGCCGTTTACGCATACTGCAATCTGCATGGGCTCTGGATGACGAAACTCTAATACAATCAATGCAAACGGGGAGTGATTTGATGTCACTCCCTGTTTTTTGATGAGAACTTTATGCGGTTCTTTTGGTTCGGAACTGTGTATAAATGGGATGGATAAAATGAGTAGGCACACTATATACGTTTGTTAAACGCTGACAGTGTTCAATTTTTTGCGTGGAATCGTGAAAATGAGACCTGTGAAAAACGTAGAAAATTTGATATGGTTGCGCTGCAAACTAAGACATATTGATGTTTTTGAAACGAGTTTATTAAAGGCTGATAATACTCCGTGAGCTGCTCACAAGAGCAGCTCCATCGAGTCGCGGTCATTGTGCATTTTCAAGCTGAAAACAGGCCGGGACTCGGAAAAGGAGTCTCGGCCTGTTTGTGTTTTCGGCGCAAAGGAAAGGATTGAACAATGCGATTTGATGCAAAAGAATTCGGCGGACGTATCCGCGATTTGCGGAAAAAGAAGGGGATTACGCAGGAACAGCTGAGTATAATGCTGAACATTAGTGCGAACCATCTTGCAAAAGTTGAAACGGGAAGCCGCTGCTGCTCGATTGAGTTGCTGCAGGATCTTTCGTCCTGCCTGAATGTCAGAACGGACTATCTGCTGAACGGAGATGCACCGCATAACAACCATCTGAGGGAGAGACTGACGTTTCTTGCACAGGAATTAGAAAGGATTACGGCGGACCTCCCGGTATGGGGATAGGAAAAAGCAGAATCCTCTTTTTCAATGCCCAAAAGCGTGGTAGAATAGGGAAAAGATTCAGTATCTGAAAAACGGAGCGCGCAACAATGAAGATTCTGGTCAGCGCCTGCCTGCTGGGCGAAAACTGCAAATACAGCGGCGGAAACAATTACAATCAGGCGGTTTGCGATTTTGCGCGGGGGCATCAGGTGGTTCCGGTCTGCCCGGAGGTTTTAGGCGGCCTGCCCACACCGCGGTGCCCGGCGGAAATCGTGCAGGGCGTTGTCACGAACAAAGAGGGCATCAATGTGGACCGGGAGTTCCGAGCGGGCGCAGCCAAGGCCCTTGCCATCGCAAAAGAAAATGGGGTGGAGCTTGCCATCCTGCAATCCCGCAGCCCCAGCTGCGGCGTGAAGGAAATTTACGATGGAACGTTTTCCGGGACAAAGATTCCCGGACAGGGCGTTTTTGCCAAGATGCTGATGGACGAAGGCGTCCGTGTTCTGGATGCCGGGGAATTGCCTAAAATTATCTTGAAAAATGAGGACGGAAAATGTCAATCAGACTGATTTGCAGCGACATTGACGGTACGCTGCTGCAATACGGCAAAAAGGAACTGGAAGACGAGATCTTTGAGCAGATACGGGAGCTGCATCGGCGCGGCATTCTGTTTTGCCCGGCATCCGGTTGGCAGTATACCAGCCTGCGCAAGCTCTTTGCACCGGTGGCGGACTGCTGTGTGTTTCTCTGCGAAAACGGCGGCGTGATCTATAAGGACGAACAGTGCATCGCCAAGAATCCGATGCCGCGTGCATTGGCCGAAGAAATCGCCAACGACCTGTGGACCCGCAGCGACGGGCAGGGCGAAGTGATGCTCTCCGGTCAGAATACCGCATACCTGATGGAGCGGGGTCTGGGAATGCTCAAGCGTATTCAGTTCATCGGGAACAATTATCAAATCATCCATGACCCTTCCGAGGTGCCGGAGGAGATCACAAAAGTATCGGTGTATCTGCACGAAGGCGTAGAATCTTACACGGAACGGTTTGTCCCACGATGGAAAGAGGCGAACTGCGCTGTGGCAGGGCCGTACTGGATCGACACCACCTTTGCCAACAAGGGCATCGGTGTGCGCAGCATCTGCAAGACTCTGGACATCGCCCTTGCCGATGTGATGGCTTTTGGCGACAATTATAACGATGTGTCGATGCTGGACATTGTGGGTGTGCCCTACATTATGGATGGTGCCGCCGCACCGCTGCGGGAAAAGTACCCGAACCATACACCCCGCCCAGAGGATGTGCTGCGGGAGTTCTTGAAGCAGAACTGAATTTTGCACGCATGTGTGCAAAATTCAAAATGATACGATATAAGGAAATATTTTGACATGACGAAAGTGCTTTTCATCTGCCACGGCAACATTTGCCGCAGCCCAATGGCCGAATTTGTAATGAAAGACTTGGTGGCCAAAGCCGGGCTTTCTGATAAATTTGAAATCGCATCCGCCGCCACCAGCACCGAGGAGATCGGCAACCCGGTCTATCCGCCCGCCCGGCGGAAGCTGGCCGAGCACGGCATCTCCTGCGAGGGTAAAATCGCCCGACAGATGACCCGGAGGGATTACGAAACCTACGATTACCTGATCGCCATGGATCACAACAACCTGCGCAATATGGCGCGCTTTGTGGGCGGCGACCCGGAGCATAAAGTGTCTCTGCTGATGGATCATACCCGCCGCCCCGGCGATGTGGCCGACCCATGGTATACCGGGGACTTTGAAGCTACCTGGCAGGATGTGCTGGAAGGCTGCACGGCTCTGCTGGAAGAACTGCGCTGACAGGAGAATTTTATGACAGAGCGTTATTGTGAGGGTGAACGGTTTGCTGACCTGTCGTTCACCGAGGAGGCTTTTGAGGATTGCGACTTTACCGATTGCGTATTTGCGGATTGCTCTTTTACCAAGTGCGAACTGGATCATACCACGCTGAACGAGTGCAAATTCGTGCGGTGTGAGATCACAGGTCTGCGCAGCACCCATTCTTCGGTTCAGTCGCTGGATTTTGAGAACTGCCGCCTGAATGAAATTGAGTGGGCACCGCTGATGTCCAACGGTGCCTTCCCGACCCTATCCACACGCTGAAAGAGTGCAGTCTGAAATATAACACCTTCACCGACATGAACTTCAACCGCTTCAACTTTTCAGACGGAAACGAGATCGTCGGCTCTATGTTTGCCAAATGCGAGATGCAGCTGGCGAATTTCAAGGGCGTGGAACTTCACGAAACGGAATTCTACCAGTGTGACCTGCGCAAGGCGGATTTCCGGGATGCCGCCGGTTATAGGGTGGACATTCTGGGCAGCCGCCTGAAGGATGCGAAATTTTCCCTGCCGGAAGCGGTGAATCTGCTGGCAGATTTGAAGATCAAACTGTCGTAAGAAGGAGAAAAAATGCGTCAACTCATCATTGCACGAAAAGATCTGCAGATGTCGCCTGGCAAGCTGGCGGCGCAGTGCTGCCACGCTTCGCTGGCGTTCCTCACCGACCCCATCGGCATGGGACAGGGCGTGGAACCCATCGAGAAAGACGGAGAAATTACCGGCTATCGGGCAGAAATCATATTGGAGAAAGCAACCTATGAAGAATGGTTCGATGGCTCTTTTACCAAAACTATCTGCGGGGCAAAGAACCGCAATCAACTGCTGAAAGCAAAAACAATTGCCGAGGAATTGGGCCTTGTGGAAAACAAAGACTTCTTCCTCATCCGGGATGCCTGCCACACCGAGCTGGAGCCGGAAGAATTTGATGAAAACGGAGAAGGCATGACCCTGACCTGCATCGGTTTCCGCCCGCTGCCGGATGAAATTGCACATCAGATCAGCCATAAATTTCATTTGTATTGATTCCTGATTTACGGAATACGAAAGAAAGTCCCGGCCATTCTCCTGTGATTTGCAGGAAGATGGCCGGGATAGTTTGCTTTTTATTGAAGATTCATCCACGCCGCCAGTGCGTCAGCCGTCTGCCGCTGTTGTTCCTCGGCAGAGATGGTGGATGTGCCATCGCCCTTCTGCGCACCGTAACTGCCGAACCCGGCATGACAGCCGCCGTCAATGACCGTTTCGGTGGTGTCCTGTGGGAGGTTCGTGCGGTCGGCTTCGTACTTTTCGCGGTTCAGCACACCATCCTCGCTGCCGTAGGCGGCATAGACCCGCAGGCCGCTGTCGGTCAGGTCGGCGGTGGAGTAGGCCGACAGCAGCACCAGACCGTCCAGTTCATCGGTGTGCTTGGCCGCATAGCTTGCCGCCATGGCCCCGCCCAGCGAGTGCCCACCGATGTACCAGTCTGTGACTTCGGAAAAGCGTTCCGGGATGCTGTCCGCCGCGTTCCTATCCAGTACGGCCAGATTGCAGGGCATCTTTACCAGCACGCACAGAATGCCGTCCTCGGCAAGGTCGTGCAGGAGAGGAGCATAGGCGGTGTTTTCCACCTTGCCGCCCGGATAGAAGATCAGCCCGGCGGTGGGAGATTCCGGCGCAAAGACCCAGTTGCCGTTCTGCTCGGTGACGCTCACGAAGCGGTCCGACACCATTGCATCCTCGGCGGCGGGGTCTGCGTGGTAGTAGTCGCTGACGTAAACGCCGAACGCAACATAGACGGCCAGCAAAACAGCCAGCAGGCAGAGGAACACTCTGAGGGGAAACGATTTTTTCTTCTGGTTCTTCATAGAACACCTTTATTTTATAAGCATTTTCCGCAGTCACTGCAGCCGTTGCAGATCAACTTGCTGCCGCAGGTCTCGCAGTTTGCGCGGAAATGCGGCACATAGAGATCTTCCTGCGGGATGGGGTAGCCCCAGTCGTCCACGAGGTCAAAATGAATGGGCCTGCCCTGAAAATTCATGCCGGATTTACAGGCCATTCGGCTTTGCAGCTGCTTGTTTGGCAGGTGGTAGCGCCTGCCGTCCTTGATGAACACGGTGCCGGTCTCGATAAAGCAGAAGGTCACGTTGGCATCCACGCATTCCTGCCGGAGAGACTTGACCCAATCAAAATTGCAGGGGCGGGCACCATCATAGTTTTCGCCGCCGCAGATGACCTGTTCGATCTGCCCGGCGGTAAGGTACTGCCGGATACTCACCGGTCCGATGAAGGGCGCGCACATAATGCCCTTGTGCTTGAAGGGCAGGTCAAACAGAATGGGAATGCGCTCATCGGCGCGGCGCTGATTTTCACAGGTGACGTTGAAAAAGATGTTATCCCATCCGCTGCCCCAGTCCGGCGGCAGGCACTCCCGCACCCGCTGCGGCCGCTTTGTGAGCAGGAAAAACACCACATCGCTGCGTTGGCGCATGATGTCCCACGCCTCAACCCGCCACGGGTCGGCTTCTTCCAAGAAGAAATCCGAGGTCATGCAGACCCGGATCTGCTCACCACTCTGGATTTTGTAGTGTCCGGTGCGGTCTTTCTGGAGCGGGTAGGAAAAGCCGCTTTTCGTTTTGTAAATCTCGGCTCCGTTCTGGTCCCGCATCCGGTCGAGAAAATACATGTAGCAGTTCTGGCAGCCCTCGCTGCACTTGACGCAGCCGTGCCATGGATTCCAGATGTCGTGCAGGAAGCTCACCCTCTTTCTGTACCTATTATTATAATAGCTGCGCGGACAGGAAACAAGAGCACCCCTTGCACCGCCCCATCGGATGTGATAGGATGAAGAAAACCATGTGAGGGAGGAACCACCATGCCGTTTCTGATGATCCGCAACGACATCACCAAAGTGGCGGCGGATGCCATTGTCAACCCGGCCAACCGGAACCTTTTGCAGGGCAGCGGCACCAGCCGCGCCATCTATCAGGCGGCAGGGGAGCAGGAGCTGACCGCTTCCTGTGAAGCCATCGGTCGCTGCGATTTGGGCAGGGCCGTGTGTACTCCGGCATTCGGGCTGTCGGCAAAGTACGTTTTCCATGCAGTCTGCCCGGCGTGGCACGGCGGCGGGTTCGGCGAAGCTGAACAATTAGCCGGTGCCTACCACTCTGCATTGGAATTAGCCGCAGAGTACCACTGCGAGAGCGTGGCTTTTCCGCTGCTGTCCAGCGGAAACTATGGCTATCTGCGCAGCCGCAACCCGAATCTGCAAGTGGTTCTGGTGCAGCCCCATCCGGACTCCCGCCTGACCCCGGAGCACCCGGATGCGCAGATCATAGATGGCGTTTTGGCGGCGTATGATGTGCCGGAAAGCGCACTTTCCGACTATCTGCGGCCAGACTGGAGCGATGCGTGCATCAATGTCCGCACCGAGGAAGCCTACGAAACGGCCCATGAGGTGCTGCGGGCGGAAGGACTGTTTCTGGGCACATCGGCAGCAGTGGCTTTGCACGCAGCGGTGCAGGTGGGCCGCAGACCGGAGAATCAGGGAAAGAACATCGTGGTCATCGTCCCGGACAACGGCATGAAATATCTGTCTACGCCGATGTACCGGCAGAAATGATAAAAACACGATGATACGACTGAATTTTGAAAAGATTGCATGAGATTTTATAAAAGTATTATTCTTTCATGAATTTTAGCACTCTTCTATTGACACTGCTAATGAACGGTGCTATAACAGTGGCGTGCTCAGGAGGAAGGGCAAAAGGAGAACCGCTAGGCTCCCCGGAAAGCCCTTCTGAATGGACGCTTCAGATTTTTTGCCCCGACCCGAACGCCGGGATTGGAGGAATGATTTATGCTTATGCCGACTGTTTTCCATGAAAACCTGTTCGATGATTTCTTCGATCCGTTCTGGAATGACGCTGCACTGGAACGTGCTATGAACCGTGAGGCTCGTGGCGACTTTGGTAAGCGTGGTGCAAACATGATGAAGACCGATGTCAAACAGACGGACAATGGCTACGAAGTAGCTGTTGACCTGCCGGGCTGCAAGAAGGAAGACGTCCAGATGGAACTGGACGACGGCTACCTGACCATTCAGGCAGTGCGCAGCCACAGCAACGATGAAAAGGATAAGAAGGGCCGCTATCTGCGGCGCGAATCCTTCTCCGGCACCTGCGCACGCAGTTTCTACGTGGGCGATGTGAAGAAGGAAGACATCCACGCAAAGTTCGAGGATGGTGTCCTGCACGTTGAGCTGCCTGCTCCTCAGCAGACGAAGGCTTTGCCTGAGAACCCGAATCTGATTGCAATCGAGTAAAACGCCGGTCGTGTGCGCCAAGGCACAACGCACATAAAGTGGCCCCGGAGAGCTGTAACAAGCCCTCCGGGGCCATTTTTGTTTCCCGACATCTTTTCCGCAGCGGCAGGGCGTGGTAGAATAAGGGTAGAACCAATCCACAGATGAGAAAATCGAACTTCAGAGAGAGGAGATGTTTCTATGCAGTCCGATGAACTGAAACGCCGGATCTCGGCAGGCAGAGGAGATGCTCTGGCCGATCTGGTTTTGAAAAATGCCAGAATCGTCAATGTGTTTACCGATGAGATCGACACCGCTGATATTGCCATCAGCGGAAATTCGATCGTGGGCGTGGGTACGTATCATGGCCGGAAAGAAGTTGATCTGCGCGGCAAATATGTCTGCCCGGGCCTGATCGATGGGCATATCCACATCGAAAGCTCCATGCTCTGTGGTCCGGCCTTCGAGCAGGCAGTGCTGCCCCACGGTACCACTGCGGTGGTCACAGACCCACACGAGATCTCGAACGTTGCGGGGCTGGAAGGCTTGGATTTTATGCTGGAAACGACAAAAAATCTGACCCTTTCGGTTTATTTCATGCTGCCCTCCTGTGTTCCGGCCACGGATCTGGATGAATCCGGTGCGGTACTGAACGCAGAACAGCTCCGGCCTTACTACGGCGATCCCCGTGTGCTGGGGCTTGCGGAACTGATGAATGCCTACGGAACGGTGCGCTGTGACCCGCAGATCCTGCAGAAGATCCGCGACTGCACCGAAGCGGGAAAGATCGTGGATGGCCATGCACCGCTCTTGAGCGATAAGGACCTGAATGCTTATATTGCGGCAGGCGTTCAGTCCGATCACGAGTGCTCCAACATCGAGGAAGCCATGGAAAAACTCCGGCGCGGACAATACATCATGATCCGGGAAGGAACGGCTGCCAAAAATATGGAGGCCCTGATGCCGCTGTTCCGGGAGCCCTATTGCAGCCGCTGCATGCTGGTGACGGATGATAAGCACCCCGGTGACCTGCTGGACAGCGGCCACATCGATTCCAACATCCGTAAAGCGATCCGGCTGGGCGCAGACCCAGCAGTGGCCGTCAAAATGGCGACGCTGGTTCCGGCACAGTATTTTGGATTAAAGCAGCACAGTGCCGTGGCACCGGGGTATGCTGCCGACCTCATTGTAGTATCGGATTTTGAATCCTTTACGGTCGAACAGGTTTACAAGAACGGCACGCTGGTGGCAGAACACGGAAGGGTGCAGAAACCCGCACCGCTTGACATCGACCGTGTGAGATTTTCCCACGTTATGGATTCCTTTGATCTGGATGAGATCACACTGCAGGACCTGGAACTTCGGGAAAGCGGGGAGCAGGAGCGTGTCATCTGCCTGAACCGGGGCGAGCTGCTTACGGAGGAAAAAATCATCCCGTTCCAACGGCATCCGGGCAAAGCTCCCGGTGTGGACCCGGAACACAACATCGTAAAACTGGCCGTTTTTGAGCGGCATCATCACTCCGGCCATGTGGGCATTGGCTTTTTAGGGAACTTCAGCCTGAAATGCGGAGCCGTTGCATCGAGCATCGCACATGATTCCCATAACCTGATTGTGGCAGGGGACAACGATACCGATATGATGCTGGCCGGCAACACTGTGCGGAAAAACAAAGGCGGACTTGCGTTTGTGGCAGATGGACAGGTCGTGGCAGAACTTGCGCTTCCGGTGGCCGGATTGATGAGCACCGAAAACGCAGAGAGCGTTGCGGCGAAAATGCAGGCGCTGAACGATGCCCTCAAGGCACATGGTGTAGCGGAAGATATCGGCATCTTTATGACCCTCGCCTTCGTCAGCCTTCCGGTCATTCCCAAACTCAGACTGAATACATACGGCATCATCGATGTAGCGCAGCAGAAAGTCGTTCCGGCTGTTTTTTAATAGGCGATAACAAAAATACTGCCGGAGACCGACCCGAAAGGTCCGTCTCCGGCAACAGAACAGTTCGTTCCTACTCTTAGAAGCGAGCCACATCAAGAGAAAAATTGACGGAAATTCTTATTTGATAAATCGTTGTTTGCAACGGTGTACAAAGGGAACATAATAAAAAACTTAATAATGGACTGCCAA
>ERZ791899.486-NODE-486-length-50297-cov-28.404761_pt1 | contig 50297 bp, 45 predicted proteins | sample MGYA00510151_ERZ791899 | MGnify/ENA primary metagenome ERZ791899 (study PRJEB30046, sample SAMN00792118) | human gut metagenome | study: EMG produced TPA metagenomics assembly of the A metagenome-wide association study of gut microbiota in type 2...
CTGGCCGACGGCGGCGTGGCCTGCGGCCTGCCCCGTGCCAAGGCGCAGGAGTACGCCGCCCAGATGGTCCTGGGCAGCGCAAAGCTGGTGCTTGAGAGCGGCCAACACCCCGGCGCACTCAAGGACGCCGTGTGCAGCCCCGGCGGCAGCACCATTCAGGGCGTGCGGGTGCTGGAAGAAAAGGGCCTGCGGGGCGCGGTGATGGACGCCGTCATCGCCTCCTACAACAAGACAAAAGAGATGGGAAAGGGTTGATCTATGCGCATCGTAGTCAAAGTCGGCACCTCCACACTGGCCCACTCCACCGGACGGCTGAACATCCGCCACGCCGAAGAGCTGGTGAAAGTGCTCAGCGATTTGAAGAACGCCGGACATGAGGTCATCCTCGTGTCGTCGGGTGCTATCGGCATGGGTGTGGGCAAGCTGTCGCTTTCCGCCCGCCCTACCGATATGTCCTCCAAGCAGGCTTGTGCCGCCGTGGGGCAGTGTGAGCTGATGTACACCTACGACCGGCTGTTCAGCGCCTACGACCACACGGTGGCGCAGATTTTGCTCACCGGTGTGGACATCGAGCACGCCAGCCGCCGCGAGAACATCCAGAACACCCTCACCCGCCTGCTGGAGCTGGGCGCACTGCCCATCATCAACGAGAACGACACCGTCGCCACCGACGAGATCACCTCCATCGGCGACAATGACACCCTCGCCGCCATCGTCACCTGCTGCATCAAAGCTGATCTGCTGGTGCTGCTGAGCGACATCGACGGCCTCTACACTGCCAACCCCCACACCCACCCGGACGCAAAGCTCATCCCGCTGGTGGAGGACATCACACCCGAGGTGATGGCGCTGGCCGACAGAGCCGGTTCGGCGCTGGGTACCGGCGGAATGTCCACCAAACTCCGGGCCGCCCGGATGGTGACCTCCAGCGGAGCTGACATGGTCATCGCGAACGGCGCCCACCCCGAGCTGCTCTATGACATCGCCGAGGGCCGTGCCGCAGGCACCCGCTTTGCGGCCCACAGACAGGAGGCATAACATGACCACACAGAAAATTCTGGAAGCCGCCCGCGGGGCCAAGACTGCCGTTGCCCTTTCGGACAGCGGCATCCGTGATTCTGTCCTTCTCGGGATGGCTGATGCCCTCTGCGCACCGGAATCCATGGACGCCATCCTCGCCGCCAACGCCGAGGACATGGCCGCCGCCAAGGGGCACATCAGCGATGTCATGCTGGACCGCCTCGCCCTGACGCCCCAACGCATCGAGGCCATGGCCAAGGGCATCCGGGACGTTGCCGCCCTGCCTGACCCGGTGGGCCGGGTGCTGAGCCACATCGAGCGTCCCAACGGCCTTGTCATCGAGAAGACCGCCGTGCCGATGGGCGTCATCGCCATCATCTACGAGAGCCGCCCCAACGTCACCAGCGACGCTGCCGCCCTTGCCATCAAGAGCGGCAATGCCTGCATCCTCCGCTGCGGCAAAGAGGCGTGGCGCTCGGCCAACGCCATCGTTCAGGCCTTGCGGCAGGGTCTGCGGGCAAATGGTCTGCCTGAAACAGCAGTCTGCCTCATTGAGGACACCACCCACGCCTCGGCCAACGCCCTGATGACCGCCGTCGGCTATGTGGACCTTCTCATCCCGCGCGGCGGGGCCGGACTCATCCGTGCCTGTGTCGAGAACGCGAAAGTCCCCTGCATCCAGACCGGCACCGGCATCTGCCACATCTTCGTGGACGACACCGCCGACCAGACCAAGGCGCTGGACATCATCGAGAACGCCAAGGCCAGCCGCCCCAGCGTCTGCAACGCCGAGGAAGTCTGCCTCGTCCACAGCGCCATCGCCGCTGAGTTCCTGCCGAAGCTGGCCCAGCGCCTCGGCCCCGACCGCACCGCCAAGGGTCTGCACTCGGTGGAACTGCGGCTGGACGAGCGCGCTGCCGCCCTCATCCCCGGCACCCCCGCCGGGCCGAAGGACTTCGACACGGAGTTCCTCGACTACATCCTTGCGGTGAAAATCGTGGACAGCGTGGAGGAAGCCATCGCCCACATCGCGGCTCACTCCACCGGCCACAGCGAAGCCATCCTGACCTGGACTGACGCCCACGCTGCCCTCTTCACGGCAGCAGTGGACAGTGCCGCCGTCTACGTCAACTGCTCCACCCGCTTTACCGACGGCGGAGAGTTCGGCCTTGGCTGTGAGATGGGCATCTCCACCCAGAAGCTCCACGCCCGGGGACCCATGGGCCTCGGCGAGCTGTGCAGCTACAAGTACATCATCCACGGCAACGGCCAGACCCGGTAATTTTCGGATTTTTCCGGGATAGCACACCGCCGTGGCAAAAATTTTCTCCACAGGCTGGGGTCAAATGCCCCGGCCTGTATTTTTGTTTCCTCGAGATGGACCGTTTTTCTCTCAAGCACACTTTTGGCTGAAAAAGTTTTGCAAATACATCCGAGAATAATTCCTTGTATCCAAATTTTCTCCATTCTCCACAAAGCTATAGTCATACTTTTGCCATTTTATCCTACAAAAATCACAACAAACCTCTTGACATACGGGCCTTCTGCGGGTTAAATTTAGAATGAGAGTGTGATTCGATACAATCTCACTTGTTTAGTCTGTTTATCGAGAATTGTTCTCCGCAAGACTTCAATTTTTCAGACCGTTTTACTGCGGAGAGCACTCTTCCGAGCATATCCGCCCATCCACAACACTATACTTGGAATGAAGGAGAGAGCGTTATGACGATTGCTATTCTTGCACATGATTCCCGCAAAGAGCTGGCGCTGCAGTTCTGCACAGCTTATAGCGGCATCCTATCCCGCAACACAGTCATTGCCACCGGCACCACCGGTCGGATGCTGGCGCAGGCCACCGGCCTGCCCGTACACTGCTACCTCTCCGGGAAGCTGGGCGGCATTCAGCAGATCTCAGCCCGGGTGGCCTGCGACGAAGTAGACCTCGTGCTCTTCTTCCGCGACCCGCTCAAGGCCGAGACGGGCAGCAGCAGCGAGCAGAATCTGCTGCGGCTGTGCGATATGCACAGTGTGCCGATCTCCACCAACATCGCCACCGCCGAAGTGCTGCTGCGCGGCCTCGACCAGGGCGACCTTGACTACCGTGAGGGCATCCATCCCGACATCGTGGAGCCGCTGCCCGTCCATCGGGCCGTGTGCTGAGCCTGTTTTTAAGACTTTTCCGCCATTTGTGGTTTTGTGTATAGAGGGTTTTCGACAAAGAAAGACACCGCAGAAGCTTTCACACTTCTGCGGTGTCTTTTTATCTTATGCGCTCAGGTATGCGCTCAGGTACCACTGAGGGATAACTTATTCCAGACCGCCCATCTGCTTGATCGCCTTGATGGCGTAGGTCAGGGTGCGGCCCATGGCCACGCCGGCCATCAGGCAGGGGTAGTTGTTGGCAAAGAAGCTGCCGGACATATCGCCGGTGATATACAGACCCTCCATGGGCTGGTTGTTGGTATCCAGAGCCTGACCCTTGTCGTTGATGGCGATGCCCTGCTCGGTGGTCAGCAGAGAGGCACCCAGCCAGCAGCCGTAGAAGGGAGCGGTGCGGATGGCGCTCAGACGGTAAGCGGGCTTGCCGAAGTCCTCGTCGTTCTGCTTGTCGTACAGCTCATTGTAACGGTCAACGGTAGCGAGGAAGGTGTCCTTGGCCTCACCGGTGAAGCCCAGCTTGTCGGCCAGCTCCTCGATGGTGTCGCAGACGAACAGGGTACCGGCTGCAACAGCCTCATCGACCTTGCCCTGGAAATACTTCTCGCCGCCGGCACGGGTCTGAGCAGAGCAGCCGATGGTGTGGAAACGCTTTGCGTCCTCCAGAACATTGGCGTCGCAGATCTGTGCGTAGACACGACCCGGCTGATGAGCAGCAGCGTAAACAATATCGTTGTAGGGGCTGCTCTCGTTGGCGAAACGCTCACCGTTGCGGTTGACCTTCAGGAAAGGCTGAGTGCCGGGGTTGTACTGACGGATGGGGCCGGGGAAGGCCTTGCCGCCGAAAGCGGAGTCGCTTGCCACATAACCGCCGTCCACGCCGGGAGCCACGATGCCGCGGTCGAACAGCATGGGAGCAGCTTCCTTGTCGAAGTTTGCGCCGGCCCAGACAGCGGCACGGATGCCGTAGCCCTTATCGGCCGGAGAGTAGGAGCAGGCGGTGGTGACGGAGGTGCCCAGCGGATCCAGCTTCTCCATCATGTAGGGGTTGCCGGGGAAGCCGCCGCAGGCCAGCAGAACGCCCTTATTGGCGTTGTAGCGGATGAAGTGGTCATCTTCGGTGCTCTGGGCGATGATGCCGGTGATGCGGCCAGTGGAGTCCTTCTCCAGCTTTGCCAGAGAGGTCTTGAAGTCAACATCGTAGCCCAGCTCACGGATGTAGTCCAGCAGCAGCTCGTTACGGGCTGCGCCGGAGCTGCGGTCATAGGTGTACTCGATCTCGGGGTACATATAGTCGGTGTTGTGCTCGGCGTTCTCAGCAGGCCACTTAGCCTCATCGCCGTAGGTGTAGACCATCTTGACACCGTACTTGTCTTCCATGATGGAGCGGATGAACTCGATCATCTCACCGGACTCGTTGATCCAGGTCTTGACAACGCGCTGGTCGCACTTGCCGGAAGCGTAGCGGGAGATCTCGCTCAGCAGCTTTGCACGGTCCATCTTGATGCCCTGTGCCTGTGCGCCGAAGCCGTCCACAGCGCCGACCCAGTGACGGGTATCCTGCACGTTGCCGTTCTGCTCGATGACGCGGAAGTTCAGGCCATGAGCAGCAGCGTAAGCAGCTGCGCCCATACCGCCGTTGCCTGCACCCACGATGAGGATGTCGGTGTCCACGGTCTCGGTGATGGCAGCCTCGTCGATGTCAGGCTCCTTGCCCAGCCAATCGTTTTCGTCACCGGTGGGCAGCTGGACGGAGGTCACAGTAGCCTCGCCCTTGGCCTGAGCGTAACAGCTCTTGGCGGCCTTCATGACAGCGTCAGAAGTGATGGTGGAGCCGGAAACACCGTCGATCTCAGCAGAGCCTGCAGCCATCAGCTGCTCACGCAGCTGGTCGGCAGCAGCAGCGCCGTAAGAAGCGGTCTCGCCGGAGGTATCGACCACAACGTCGGTCACAGCGCTGTCGGAGAAGGTCATGATGACCTTAACGGTAGAAGAGATGCCCTCAGCAGTACCCTCATAGGTGCCGGGGATGTAGGTACCGGCTGCACCGGAAGCAGCAGGTGCGGCGGTGGAAGAGCTGGCAGCATTGCAGGCAGCCAGAGCACCGGCAGTCACACCAGACATGGCAGCTGCGGCAGCGATCTTCAGAAAACCTTTACGGGAGATCTTGTTCATTTTGCGTGGTTCCTTTCTTCGTGTCTTTTTCTTCTCTATTCTTTCTCATAGCTCCGTGCGGCGGCAGACCTTCTTGCACTGCCGCCCACATCGTTCGATAATAATTTAACACAAATTCAAGGGTCTGTCTTTTAAGAATCCTTAAACTTTATAGCCATTTCTTAGTCAATTCTGGACATTCTCGTTAATTATTTGCTTAACAAGTCCAAAAAGAGCGCCGACCACTTAAGTTTCCTTAAGAAGTCGGCACTCTCATCAAAACGATTCTTAAACCTTGCCGCCGTCCGGCTGGAACACATAACCCTTGCCCCAGACATTTTTCAGGTAGACAGGCTTTGCCGGGTCGGGTTCTATCTTGCTGCGAAGGTTGTGGATATGTACCTGTACCGTCCGCACATCGCCGAGGCTTTCCTTGCCCCATATCTTCTGGTAGAGCTCGTTGGCCGTGAAGAAGGTGTTTGGGTAGCGGACGAAGAGGGTGAGGATGCGATATTCCATGTCGGCCAGATGGACGCTGCGGCCATCCTTCTCCACGCTGTGGCTGTTGGCATCCAGCGTGAAGGCCGAGCAGTGGTAGCCGTTGACGCTGGGCTCTGCGCCGTCCATCTGCACCCGGCGGATGTTGGCCATGATGCGGGCCAGCAGGATCTTGTTATTATAAGGCTTTGCCAGAAAGTCGTCGCCGCCCATTTCCAGCGCGTGGACGATGGTATCGGTATCGTCCAGACAGGATGTGAAGATGATAGGGCAGTGGTGCCAGCTGCGCAGACGCTGGCAGAGGTCTACGCCGTTGGTGTCCGGGAGAAGGATGTCCATCAGGATAACATCGAACTTTTCCCGCGCATGGCTCAAAGCGTCGCCGCCTGTCTCTGCACAGACCACCTCAAAATTCTGCTGACTTTTCAGAAAATAGCATGTGGTGTCGCGGATCACGGGGTCATCTTCCACCAACAATACGCGGATCATCCTGTCAGCCCTCCCCTTTTTTCGCACGATTTGATATACTATAGTATACCTTATTTTTTGCACATCTACAAGGGGAGGCATCGCCATGAAGCAAAAATGGCCCATTCTGATTTTCTCCGCCCTGCTCACGGCCTTTATCGTGCTGGCCGGTATCTGGGGCAACGCACAGTTCGAGCATCTGCACAGCGGCAGCATGCTGACGGCGGAACACGCCGCCCAGGGTATCGCGCTGGACGGCTGGCGGCAGGAAGCCCCCGGCCAGTGGCACTTTACTTTCACTGTGGGGGAAGACATCTCGTCTCTCGCCCTCTGCGTCACCAACACAGCGGTACCGCTGGCCCCTGAGAGCCTCACCAGCCTCGAGCACTCGGGGGAGCTGTATGCACTGGACGTCACGCCCGGCGAGACGGTGGAGCTGGTGTTCACTTGCGGCCGCAGCCCCCAGACATGGCTGATGACTTCCGCCTTCGCCTCCCGGGCATTCCGCTTCCGCACCATGACTCAGCTCATCGCTCTGACGGCCTTTGTGACCATGGGGATGGTGCTGCTGGCGCTCTACCACTATAAGCACCTGCCGGAGCTGGGGTACTTCCTGCTCTACCTCGTCATCATGAGCGTCTGGGCGCTGATGGTCTTCTTCTTCCCAGCCATCCGGAACAGTCTGCTCCAGCGCATCCTCCGCTCCTTCTTCTCCCTCACTGTGCTGGCCTCGGCACTGCTGGCGGCAGGGCTGCTGGGGGTAAAACTGCCCCGATCCGGGCGGGGGCTCCTTGCGCTTGCCGCCGGATGCGTCGTCTTCTTTGCGCTGTCCATGAGCAGCTATCCCCCGCTGCGGGTCGGGATGCTGGTAGCGGGCATGTGCCTCTGCCTTTATTACTTAATGGCCGCCGTGAACGCAGACCATGAGGGTGCCGCTCTGATGCTCCTGCCCGGTGCTGTCACCACCGGCTTCCGGGTCTGGGCACTGATGCCCGGGCTGGACAGCGCGCTTTTCGTGGAGTCTGTCCCCTTCTACCTGCTGCGCTGTTCCCGCCTTTATGATTTGCCCTTCGCCATCGGCTGCATGGTGTTCGTCTGCCGACGGTTCGCTCTCCTCTTCGACCGCACCGAACAGCTGGCCCGGGAGCTGGACGCCCGTGTTGCAGAGCGGACAAAAGAGCTGACCGCCGAGACCGAGGCCCGCAAGAGCATGATGCTCAACATTTTTCACGACCTTCGCAGCCCTCTCTTCGCCGTCAGCGGCGGGCTGGAAACACTGGAATCGGCCCCCGAGGCCCTTCCGGCCTTGCTTCCAGCTCTGCGTCAGCGCATTGAATTCCTGCGGCGGCTGACGGAAGACCTCTTCCTCGCGGCAAAGCTCGAGCAAAAGCAGATCCTGCTCAACGAAGACCGCGCCGCCCTCAACGAAGAAGCCGCCGCCGTCTGCGCCGCCTGCCGGAGCGAGGCCGACCAGAAGGGCGTCGAACTCCATGTCAGCGCCGACACGCCTCTGCCTGTCTGGGGCGACAGCGTGCGGTTACAGCAAATTATCCAGAACCTTGTCACCAACGCCATCCACTATACTCCCGCCGGGGGCAGCATCCATGTGGACTGCCGCGCCGAGGACGAAACGGCCTGTGTCAGCGTACAGGACACCGGCTGCGGCATCGCGCCGGAAGACCAGAGCGCTGTCTTTGACCGATACTTCCATACCACCGCCGACAAAAAGCACGACTCCACCGGCCTCGGCCTGACCATCGCGCAGGAGCTGGCCCACCTCCACCACGGCGAGATCACATTGCAAAGTGAAGTCGGCAAGGGCAGCATTTTCACGCTGCGGCTCCCCTTGCTTACAGACTGAGCGGGCAAGGCCGCTGATAAGATCTATCTCTCTATAGAGAAAGAGGACATCACGCAAAAAATCGCATGATGTCCTCTTTCTTTATTATCGCAATTTTCAAAAATAGTGCCGGTCAAAACTGCATCTTTGCGATATGCTGTTTGAATGTTGCGCTAATTTCTTGACTTGCGATAAAAACGCAAACTGCTATATTTCAGCAGCTCCGTCAGCTTTGCCAGACGATGCACAACCTCGTCCAGCACGTCGGTGCCGCGGGCAAAATGCATCCGGATGAGGTGGTTGACCGGCTCTTTGAAGAAGCTCGAACCGGGGACAGCCGCCATCATGGCCTCAGTGCCGCCGCAGGTGACGCAGATTTCCGTGTTGGGGTCCACCTCTTAGTCTCCCCTCGAGAGGGGAGCTGTCACCGAAGGTGACTGAGAGGTTCAGTCCTTAAAATACGCATTCTGCACAGCCAGCAGGACGCCTGCGCGGCTGGCGGCGAAGTTCAGGCCGCCCTGCAGGTAGCAGGTATACGGCTCACGCAACGGGCCGTCGCAGGAAAGCTCGATGGTGCTGCCCTGGGTAAAGCTGCCGCTGGCCATGATGACCTCGTCGGTGTAGCCCGGTTCCGGAGAAGGTTCCGGGGCGGCATAGCTGTCCACGGGGCTTGCGGCCTGAACTCCCCGGCAGAAGCCGATGAGGGCGTCCGCCGTACCAGCATCAAAGCAGGTGACGATGTCGTTGTGGGCCTCGCAGTAGCGAGGGATGGGCTTTTTGCCCACCAGTTCCAGCAGGCACTGGGCGTAGATGGCCGTCTTGATGGCCTCGCAGACCACGCCGGGGGCGTAGTAGAAGCCCAGATACATATCGCGGGGCGTCTCGAGGGTGCAGCCCAGCTCCTTGCCGAGGCCGGGGGCGTTCAGGCGGTAGGCGCAGAGCTCCACGAGGTCTTTCCGGCCTGCGATATAGCCGCCGGTGGGGGCAATGCCGCCGCCGGGGTTCTTGATGAGGCTGCCCACCACGAGGTCGGCACCGGCCTGGCAGGGTTCTTCCTTCTGGGTAAACTCGCCGTAGCAGTTGTCCACAAAGATAATGATGTCGGGGTTGGCGGCACGGGCGGTGTCGGCGACCTTGCGGATGGTGTCGAGGTCGAAGGCGTTGCGCTGCAGGTAGCCGCGGCTGCGCTGGATGTGGCAGACCTTCGCGCCCGGGGCTTTCTGGGCGATGAGCTCATAGTCCGGGGTAAAGTCGGCCTTCAGCGGGGCCTCGTCGTACTTGATGCCGTAATCCATCAGGGTTCCGGTGCCTTTGCCCTTGCCATCCAGACCGATGACGCCTTCCAGCGTGTCATACGGGCGGCCCGTGGCGGCCAGCAGGGTATCGCCTGCCCGCAGCAGACCAAAGAGGGCCACAGCCAGCGTGTGGGTGCCGCTCTGGAACTGGCTGCGCACCAGTGCATCTTCGGCGCCCATCACCTCGGCAAAGATCTGCTCGAGCTTGGCGCGGCCGCTGTCCCACAGGCCGTAGCCGGTGGTGCCCAGCATATCGGTGGAGGACATCTGAGTGTCCGCAAAGGCTTTCAGCATCTTGAGCTGGTTGTAGTCGCGGATGTCCTCCATCTGCTTGAAGTAGGGCTGGCAGAGCTCGAGGGCTTTTTCATCCAGCGCCAGAACTTCGGGTTTATAATCGAAAAAGTGATTTAACATTGACATTATAATGAATCCTTAATTGTTATTGTACTTCATATCGTGCATACTCCCCCATCTTCTCAAAGCCCAGCCGGGTATAGAAATGTACCCGCTCGGGGCTGCACAGGAAGACAGGCATCCAGCCTTCGGCGGCGAGGACATTCGCCATCTCGACGATGAGCCGCCCGCCGACGCCTTTGCCCCGCAGAGCTTCCACGGTCTCGCCGCAGGCCATGTATGCCTGACCATTTGCCAGCGCGTAGGCTCCCACAGTACAGATGATGTTTCCTTCCCGTTCCAGCGTCCAGACCCGGGCAAGGCCCCGGCTGCGCTTGGAGCAGAGCTCAGAGTAAAAGTCGTCCCGTTTTGAGGGCCTGTCAGGGAAGAGCATATCCGCTGCTTTTCCGGCGGCAGGTTCTGTGTTTTTGGCAAGACTCTGCCAGAGGGCAGCGTCCGCCTCAGGCAGCGGCAGCTGACGCCCCGGCGCAAGGCCGAAGACGCTGTGTGTCTTTGCCCGTTTCCAACCGGTGGGCGGCGGACACTCGGCTTCATCCAGCACCACGGCCTCACAGCCGCAGAAAGCCAGAAAGCCCGCCAGCTCCTCGGGGTTGGCGTGACCCGCCAGCCACGCGGTGCTGCCGCCGACATCCAGCGCCAGCGTCGGCCCGGCGAAAAAGCGGCCCGGCTGGCTCTTACCGAAGAGGGCGAACGCCAGCGGCATGGTCGCCCCGAGACAGAGCTTGCCCCGGCAGGCGCTCAAAAAGCGCTGCTTCTGGCGGGGCGTTTTGATTTGGGCTATCACTTCAGCGCGTTGACGATGCTCTTGAACTCGCGGCCGCGCACTTCAAAGTTCGGGTAGAGGTCGAAAGAGGCGCTGGCCGGCGAGAGGATGATGATGTCGCCGGGCTTTGCGCAGGCGCGGGCCAGCTCCACGGCGTGCTGCATGTTGTCGGCGTGCTGGATGGGCAGCTCTGCCTCGTTGAAGTTCGGGTCTTCGCGCACGGCCTTCTCGATGCGGGGGCCGGTAGCACCCATCAGCACGAGGTTCTTGACATGAGCCGTGATCTCAGGGGCCAGCGGCTCGTAGGGGATGTGCTTGTCGTAGCCGCCTGCGATGAGGATGACCTTCTGGTCGAAGCTGCGCAGACCGGCGATAGTGCGGGTGGGGCTGGTGCCGATGGAGTCATTATAATAAGTGACGCCGTCCAGCACGCGCACCGGCTCGATGCGGTGCTCCACGCCGGTGAAATTACTGCCCACCAGCTGAATGGCTTCCACAGGCACCTCGCCCCAGACGGCGGCGGCAGCGGCCAGCAGGTTCTCAATGTTGTGCAGGCCCCGCAGCTTCACGTCCTTCTGGGCGAGGAAGGGAGTCACGACGCCGTTCTCTGCCATGCAGAGCATCCCGTCATCCCGCAGGAACGCGCCGTTGTCCGTCTCGTGCAGGCGGGTGAACCAGACCTGCTTGCCCTTGCAGTCCTTCTGCATGGAGCGGCTGATCTCGTTCTCATAGCCGAGGACAGCGCGGCAGGGCTGCTTCTGGTAGAGCAGGATATTCCGCTTAGCGTCGATGTACTCCTGCATATCCTTGTGGTGGTCGAGGTGGTTGGGGGTCACGTTGGTGACGACGGCGATGTTGGGACTCTGGTGCATACTGATGAGCTGGAAGCTGGACAGTTCCACCACGGCCACGTCGTCGGGGCTCACCTCGGGCAGCATAGGCAGCAGGGCTGCGCCGATGTTGCCGCCCAGATGCACCCTGCGGCCTGCGGCCTCGTAGAACTTGGAGATAAGGGTGGTGGTGGTGGTCTTGCCGTCAGAACCGGTCACGGCCACGATCTCGCAGGGGCAGAACTGGAAGAACAGCTCCACCTCGCTGGTGACCATGGTGCCGGCGGCCATAGCGTCCTGCAAAGGCTTCTCGAAATAGCCCACGAAGCCCGGGGTGCGCATGATGATGTCCTGCCCCTTGAAACCGTCGAGGTAATTCTCGCCGAGGCTCAGATCGATGCCCAGCTCCTTGATGGTGGCGGCGTAGTCGCCGAAATCTTCCACGCTCTTTTTCTGGTCGCAGAGGGTGACGTGCGCACCCAGCTCCACGAACTCCTTGATGAGCGTCTTATGGCTGACGCCCGCGCCGATAAAGGCAACCTTTTTGCCCTTGATGAGGTTTGCAAGCTCCTGCTGTTCCTTCTGCATAAAAAAGGACCTCCTCTATAAATGTATATTACCATAGCACCCCCGCCGCACACAGCCGCAGGAGAAAATGCATTGCCGTCCCCCATTATAGACCATTTGTTTCCGATTGGCAACGGAAAAACACAAACCGTGGCTCAAAATGTCTACTCAAATCAACAAAATGTCGATTGTCTTTTCTGCCTGTTTCTGTTACACTTATAGCGATTTCAATTTTTGGCGCAGCATCAACAGCATTGCGCCGGCTCAACACCAGAATTTTCCTGCGCCTGTCCGGGTGCAGTTTTCGTATTTCTTATCACTTTCTGAGACAAACAGGGCCGCATCGGCCCGAAAGGATGCATTTCTTGAAACAGCTTCGCTTTGTCGCGGCTTTACTGGCTGCGTTTTTTGTTCTGAGCCTGACCGCCTGCGGCTCCGGCTCCAACAGCTTTACCTGGTTCGTGGACTCCATCCCCGCGAACCTCGACCCGCAGGTGGCGTCCAGCGCCTCGGACATCATCGCCTGCGAGAACCTCTACAGCGGCCTCGTCCGCCGCACACCGGACGGCAGCCTCGCGCCGGAATTGTGTGAGCGGTGGGAGGTATCTGCCGACCGGCTCATCTATACATTCTATTTGAAGGACGGCCTGACCTATACCGCCTCGAAGGGAGATTCCACCGACTACGCCATCACCGCCGAGGATTTCGTCTTCGCGTTCCAGCGGATGTTCCTCCCCGGCACCAACTCCCCCTACGCCGTGGAGTTCTCTGCCCTCGAGAACAGCGCCGCCGTTCTGGTCGGCCAAAAGCCCGCCAGCGCGCTGGGTGTCACCGCTGCGGAGCCGCTGAAACTGGTGTTCCGGCTCTCCTCGCCCGACGAGACGTTCCTCTCCAAGCTGACGCTGCCCGGCGCGATGCCCTGCGACGAAGCGTTTTTTGACAGCACCCGAGGGACCTACGGTCTGACCAGCGCCTCCACCCTTTCCAGCGGACACTTTTACCTTTATAACTGGACGTCCAGCGGCCTTTTTCTCCGCCGGGCGGCTTCGGAGAATCAAATCGACAGCCTGCGCCTCGTGGAGAACACCACGAGCTCCGGCCAGTCTGCCGAAGAGCTCATCAACAACGAAAAATGCACCGCCGCCCTCGACGACAGCGGTACCCCCACCTCGCTGCAGAGCGTGTCCTACTCCGACACCACATGGGCGCTGCTCTTCAACTGCGACTCCATCTTTGCTTCCACTGAGCTCCGGCAGGCGCTGGCCAGTGCAGCCGCTTCGGCGGTGGAAGTCCCTGGCGGCGGGCTGTTCGCGGAGGCAAAGGGCCTCATCCCCGACGGCCTGACTGTGGACGGCATCGACTACCGAAAGGCGGCGGGCGATGCCCGTCCGGCCTTCGGCGACCCCCGCGCACTCTACATCGCCGCCCGCGACGGCGGCGTCTCCCCCTCCGACTTTGGGCGCGTCTCCCTGCTGCTGCCCTCCGGCAGCGGCCTCAGTGACACCGCCGAACTCATCAACAGCGCATGGCAGAAGGAATTTTCGCTCTTCTTCTCGGTGGAAGAGGTGGAGCCGGAAGAGTTCCAGAAGCGGCTCGAAAACGGCAGCTACACCATCGCGCTGGCCCCCGTGCAGGCCGAGGGCGGCAGTGTCTACACCGCACTGGCCCAGTTCTCCCCCACCGGCGGCGGGTTGACCGGCTACAGTGACGCCCTTTACACCACCCAGCTCTCGGCCAGCGCCACAGCCACCGGCAGCACCCGCTGCTCTCTGCTGGCCGCCTGTGAGCGCCAGCTCCTCGAACAGGCTGTTGCCGTACCTCTCTTCACCCAGCAGAAGCGGCTGCTGGTGGCCAACGGCATCGAGGGCCTCGTCTTCGACCCCTTCGGCCCGGTGCTGGATGTGACATATGCCGCCAAATCAAAATAAAAAGCATAAAAACAGAGAGGATAGTTCAGGAATGACTATCCTCTCTGTTTTTTGCTTTTTTACGTTAATACGAAGGTCAGCTCTGCGGTGGCGGCACACTTGCCGTCCACATAAGCGGACGCTTTGCCGATGCCCACCGGGCCGCGCTGCTCGACCAGCTCACAGTGAAGGGTGAGCACATCGCCGGGGGTGACCTGCTTGCGGAAGCGGGCGTTCTTGATGCCGCCGAAGAGGGCCAGCTTGCCTTTATTCTCAGGCAGGCTCAGGGCCGCGACAGCGCCGGTCTGGGCCAGTGCTTCGAGAATCAGGACGCCGGGCATGACCGGCTGGCCCGGGAAGTGGCCGCAGAAGAATTCTTCGTTGCGGGTGACGCACTTGCGGCCAATGGCCCACTGACCCGGCTCGTAGTCCAGAATGCGGTCCACGAGGGCGAAGGGATACCGGTGGGGCAGGATGGCCGCGATGTCCTCGCTGGTCAGGCTGTTTGCGTTTTCACGCACGGTGCGGGGTTCTGCCATCGCTCAGCCCTCCCACTTCTTGAAGGCCAGGCAGGCGTTGTGTCCGCCGAAGCCCAGGCTGTTGCTCAGAGCGTACTCCATCTTCATCTCACGGCCCACATTCGGCACATAATCCAGATCGCACTCCGGGTCGGGCTGCTCGTAGTGGATGGTGGGCGGCGCGAACTGGTCGCGGAGGGCCAGTGCGGTGAACACGGCCTCGATGCCGCCTGCGCCGCCCAGCAGATGGCCGGTCATGCTCTTGGTGCTGACGACGGCGATGTCCTTAGCGTGGTCGCCGAAGACGGCGTGGATGGCAGCAGTCTCGCAGCTGTCGTTCATGTGGGTGCCGGTGCCATGGGCGTTGATGTGGTCGATCTGCTCGGGGGCAATACCGCCATCCTTGAGAGTCAGCTTCATGCAGCCGATGGCACCTGCGCCGCCGGGTGCGGGAGCTGTGAAGTGATAAGCGTCGCAGTTGGCGCCGTAGCCCACGACTTCGGCATAGATGTGTGCGCCGCGGGCCTTGGCGTGCTCCAGCTCTTCCAGCACCAGCACGCCGCTGCCCTCGCCCATGACGAAACCGCCGCGCCGTGCGTCGAAGGGCAGGCTGGCCGCATCAGGGTCCGTAGCAGTGGAGAGGGCCTTCATGCTGGTAAAGCCGCCGATGCCCAGCGGGCTGATGCAGCTCTCGGCACCGCCGCAGACCATGACCGGCTCGTAGCCGTCGCGGATGCGGTGGAACGCATCGCCCACAGCGTTGGTGCCGCCGGCGCAGGCCGTCACCGGGCAGGTACACATCCCCTTGAGGCCGAAGCGGATGGCGATCTGTGCTGCCGCCATGTTGGCGATAGCCATCGGGACAAAGTAGGGGCTGACCTTCTCCATGCCCTTTTCCTCGCCGCGGCTGTGCTGCTCCTCGATGGTGGGCAGACCGCCGATGCCGCTGGACACGATGACGCCGATGTTCTCGGCCTCTGCTTCGCAGTCGATGCCGCTGTCCTGGATGGCCTCAGCGGCAGCGCCCAGCGCCAGCAGGGTGAAGCGGGCCATCTTGCGGGCTTCCTTTTTGTCCACGACGGTCTCGGGGTCGAAGCCCTTGACCTCGCCTGCCAGCTTGCACTTGAACTCGCTGGTGTCGAACTGGGTGATGGGGCCGATGCCGCACTTGCCTGCGCGGGCTGCGGCCCAGCTGTCGGCGGTGTTATTTCCAAGAGGGTTCACGGTGCCAAGACCGGTGATGACGACTCTGCGTTTTTCCATAGAAAAAGCTCCTTTTTACATTGCCATGCCGCCGTCCACACAGAGCACCTGCCCGGTGAGATAGCTGCTTTGTTCGGCGGCGAAGAAAGCCACCGCGTTTGCCACGTCCTCCGGCTGTCCGGCGCGTCCTTCCGGGATGGTCTTGCACATCTCAGTGCGGACAGCCTCCGGCAGAGCGGCGGTCATATCCGTGGCGATGAAGCCGGGAGCCACCGCGTTGACGGTGACGTTCCGGCTGGCCAGCTCCTTGGCGAGGCTCTTGGTCAGGCCGATGAGGCCCGCCTTGCTGGCGGAATAGTTGGTCTGGCCTGCGTTGCCCCGCAGACCCACCACGCTGCTCAGGTTGACGATGCGGCCATAGCGCTGGCGCACCATCCGGCGTGCGGCCTCCTTGCAGCAGAGGAACGCACCCTTGAGGTTGGCGTTCAGGACGGTGTCGAAATCCTCCTCGGAAAGGCGGAGGATGAGGTTGTCGCGGGTGACGCCCGCGTTGTTGACGAGAATATCCACCCGGCCAAAGGCATTCACTGCTTCTTCGAACAGCTTCTTGCAGCCCTCGGCAGTGGAGACGTCGGCCTGCACGGTGACGACCTCGACGCCAAGCTCTTTGCACAGTGCGGCAGTCTCGGCGGCAGCGGCCTCACCGTGGCAGTAGTTGACCACCACATTGCAGCCCTGCTTTGCCAGCGCAACACAGACAGCCCGGCCGATTCCCCGGCTTCCGCCGGTGACGACGGCGGCACGGGTCAGCTTTTCTTCGCTCATGCCTGTGCCTCCTTCCAGCTGGTGAGGAAAGCTTCCAGCTCTTCTGCCGTCTCGACAGCGGTGCAGTGGACGTCTGCGCCCAGTGTCTTTTTCACGAAGCCGCTCAGGGCCTTGCCCGGGCCGACTTCGAGAATGTCGGTGACGCCCAGCTCGCCCAGACGGCGGAGGGTATCTTCCATGTAGACGCTGCTCTGCACCTGCTTTTCCAGCAGAGCGGGGATGCTGTCGCTGTCTGCCTTTTCGTGGCCGAGGCAGTTGAAGAGGACAGGCGTCTCCATCTCGCCGAAATGCTCAGACGCAAAGCGCTTTGCCAGCGCGTCACCGGCGGGGTGCATCAGCTTGGTGTGGAAGGGACCGCTGACCTTCAGCGGGATGCAGCGGCGTGCGCCTGCGGCTTTTGCCAGCTCAGCGGCCTTTTCCACGGCGGCTTTTTCGCCGCCGATGACCAGCTGGCCCGGGCAGTTGTAATTGCAGATCTGGACACAGCCCAGAGCGGACGCCTCTTCGCAGCACTTTGCCAGTGCATCGCGGTCAAGGTTCATCACAGCGGTCATGCCGCACTCGATGCCCTTGGCGGCGTCGGCCATGGCCTTGCCGCGGAAGGCAGCCAGCTCCACAGCCTGCTTGGCCGTGAAGACACCGGCGGCTTCCAGCGCGGAGTATTCGCCCAGCGACAGACCGGCCAGATAGTCGGCCTTGACGCAGTTTTCCTTCAGGACAGCCGTGACACCGGCGGCGAAGGCCACCATGCAGGGCTGGGTGTACTGAGTCAGATTCAAAACGCCTTCCGGGTCGTCGAAGCAGACGCTCTCCAAATCAAAGTCAAGGTCTGCGGCGTTGAACGCCTCCCGGAACGCGGGGTATTTCTCGTAAAGGTCTTTGCCCATGCCGGGGTGCTGAGAGCCCTGACCGGCATACAGAATGGCAAGCTTCATTGGTGTTTCCTCCAATCATCCATCAGTTCATCCATCAGCTCCCGGACACTGCGCATCCGGTCGAGACGGCCCACGTTGGCCCCGCAGAAGAAGAGTCCCTCTTCCACATTGCCCTTCACGGCCTCGATGAGGGCGTGGGTGATGCAGTAAGGCACCTTGGCCGGCTCACAGGCTTTGAGACAGCGGGCGCAGTGCTTCGGCGGGAAGCGCAGACCCTGTTCAAGCTTCTGCACCAGCGGAGTGGCCAGCGCACGGCCCGGCATTCCCACAGGGCTGTGGATGATGCGCACATCCTCGGGTTTGGCCGCCAGCAGGACATCTTTATAGGTCTGGCTGGCGTCGCACTCGTAGGTGGGGATGAAGCGGGTGGCGAGCTGTGCGCCCGCAGCACCCATCTTAGTATAGTGGGCGATGTCCTCGCCCGTGTAGACACCTCCGGCCACGAAGACCGGGATGTCGTGGCCGAACTGAGCCTCGAAAGGCTTCACCTCGGTCAGCACTTCGGGCAGGATCTCGTCGAGAGTCTGGCATTTTCCAGCCAGAAGCTCTTCTTCCGAAAAGCCCAGGTGCCCGCCGGCCTTGCAGCCCTCGATGACCACGAAGTCGGCGGTGCGGTTGAAGGCTTTTGCCCACCGGCGGAGGATGAGCTTTGCAGCACGTCCGCTGGACACGATGGGTGCCAGCGCAACATCAGCTTTTTCCACCAGGCCGGGCAGCTCCAGCGGGAGGCCCGCACCCGATACGATGGCATCCACGCCTGCCTCCACAGCCGTGCGGACGGCGTCGGCGTAGTTCTGGGTGGCGACCATCGCGTTGATAGCCACCAGTCCCGCGCCGCCTGCGATCTCTTTCGCTTTGGCGATCTCTTTTTTCAGCGCACGGAGATTCGCTGCGCAAGGGTCGCGGGCAAAGTCGGGTTCTCGGTAGCCTGTGTCGGCGGTGGAGATGCACCCCATGCCGCCGCAGGCCGCGACCGCACCGGCCAGACCGCCGAGGGAAACGCCCACGCCCATGCCGCCCTGTAAGACAGGCACGGCCAGCGGCTTGCCTGCGAGGGTCAGCATAACTCGCTCAGCGAATGCATCCGCTGCCTCCCGCTCTCCCACAGCTCGTCGAGGATCTCAGCCACAGGCCGCACCTCGTGGAGCATACCGGCCACCTGACCGGCCATCAGACTGCCTGTGGCGGTATCGCCCTCAAAGACGGCGCGCCGCAGACTGCCCAGCGTATATTTTTCCAGCTCCATCTTGTCGGCGCCGGCCTTTTCCTGCCGGACATACTCGCGGCTCATCCGGTTTTTCAGCACACGGACGGGAGTGCCGCCGATGCGGCCGGTGACGATGGTGTCGCTGTCCTTGGCGCGCAGAAGCGCGGCCTTGTAGTTCTCGTGGACGGGGCATTCCTCACTGACCAGAAGGCAGGTACCCACCTGAACGCCGCAGGCTCCCAGTGCGAAGGCTGCGGCCAGCTGGCGGCCATCGGCGATGCCGCCCGCCGCGATGACAGGGACATCTACAGCGTCCACCACCTGCGGGACGAGGGCCATGGTGGTCATCTCGCCCACATGGCCGCCGCTCTCGGTGCCTTCGGCGATGACGGCATCCACGCCCAGAGGGACAAGGTGCTTGGCCAGAACGGCCGCTGCCACCACGGGGATGACCTTGATACCGGCTTCCTTCCACATGGGGATGTACTTGCCGGGGTTGCCTGCGCCGGTGGTGACGACCTTGACGCCCTCTTCCACGACGATTTTGGCAAACTCGTCGGCCTGGGGGTGCATCAGCATGATGTTGACGCCGAAAGGCTTGTCGGTGAGCGCCTTGCAGCGGCGGATGTTCTCCCGCAGCGTCTCAGCGTTCATGCCGCCTGCGCCGATAAGACCCAGCGCACCGGCGTTGGAGCAGGCGGCGGCAAACTCACCGGTGGCGATGTTGGCCATTCCGCCCTGAATGATGGGGTATTTCGTGCCTAATATCTCGTTGAGTAATTTCATGTAAATCGTCCTATTTATAGGTTTTACTTTAGAGCGCTCTCCCTTTGGGAGAGCTGGCATGGCGTCAGCCATGACTGAGAGGGCTGTACGTAACCAGCATCCCGCCCCAGGTCAATCCGCCGCCGAAGCCGATGCAGGATACCTTCTGCCCGGCTTTGAGCAGACCGGCTTCGGCCATCTCGTTGAGGGCCACCGGGATGCTGGCCGCGCTGGTGTTGCCGTGGCGGTCCATGTTCTTGTAGAACTTTGCGGCGTCGGCGTGGAGCGCTTTCACACAGTGATCGATGATGCGGCTGTTGGCCTGATGGCAGACCACCCAGTCCACATCGTCCAGCGCCAGCTGCGTCTCGTCCAGCACCGCGTGCAGACAGCGGGGCAGCGCGTCCACCGCAAAGCGGAAGACGGCACGTCCGTCCATGCTGATGGGGGCCGAGCCGGTGCGGCAGGGGCCTCCTGCATGGATAGCCTCGTCGCCCCGTGCGCCCAGCGTGATCGCAAACGGTGCGTCGCACAGTTCAAAAATCGCTGCGCCCGCACCGTCGCCGAAGAGCACACAGGTGGAGCGGTCGGTCTGGTCCATCAGGCGGGACAGCGCTTCGCAGCCCACCACGAGGGCGTACCGTCCACCCAGCGTCGCCATCAGGCCGCGGGCCACGGCGGTGCCGTAGATGAAGCCCGAGCAGGCGGCGTTGACATCCAGCGCGGGGCGGTTTTCGGGCAGACTCAGCGCCCGCTGCACCTGACAGGCCACACTTGGGGTGGCGTCAGGTGCCGAAAGGGTAGCGCAGACACAGCAGGCAATATCCTGCGGCGAAAGACCACTGCGCTCCAGCGCCTGCTTTGCCGCCGCGATGGCCAGCGTGGCGGCGGATTCTTCCTCCGTACACCAGTGGCGGGCGCGGATGCCGGTGCGGGTGGTGATCCACTCGTCGCTGGTGTCCACGGTGCGGCTCAACTCTTCATTGGTGACCGTGCGGCCGGGCAGAGCTCCGCCGGTGGCGATCAACTGCAAACCGTTCATGCTCGTTTCGCTTCTCCGATCTGACGAAATTTTTTGTACCGCTGGTCGGCCAGTGCCTTGCCGCTCATCTTGCAGAGGGCGGTGAGGTGGTTTTTCAGGGCCGTATCCATGGCGGCAAACAGGGCCGCGTGGCTGCGCTGTGCGCCGCCCACAGGCTCCGAGATGATCTCTTCGACGATGCCGTCCTTGTAGAGGTCCTGTGCAGTCAGCTTCATGATCTCGCAGGCTTCGCCGCTGCGGGAGGAATCCTTCCACAGGATGCTTGCGAAACCCTCAGGACTGAGCACCGAGTAGACGGCATTTTCCAGCATGAGGATGTGGTTTGCCACACCCAGCGCCAGTGCGCCGCCGGAAGAACCTTCGCCGGTGACGACAGCGATGACGGGAACCGTCAGGCCGCTCATCTCCATCAGGTTTCGGGCAATAGCCTCGCCCTGTCCCCGCTCTTCGGCCTCTTTGCCGGGGTATGCGCCCGGCGTGTCGATGAAGGTGATGATGGGGCGGCCAAACTTTTCGGCCTGCTTCATGAGACGGAGGGCCTTGCGGTAACCCTCCGGTCCCGGCATGCCGAAGTTGCAGGCCATGTTCTCTTCCAGTGTGGAACCTTTGCGGTGGCCGATAACGGTCACCGGCATCCCGTGGAAGCGGGCGATGCCGCCCAGAATGGCGCTGTCCTCCCGGCACTGACGGTCGCCGCACTGCTCAAAGAAATCGGTGAACAGAGCATTGATGGTCTCGTCGATGTGGGGGCGCTCGGGATGGCGGGCCAGAAAGACCCGATCCTCAGCGGTCAGCGGGCCGCAGCAGCGGAGGATCTCATCTTCCTCCACAGCCAGTTCGGCCAGCTCGGAAGCGTGGGCCGTGATAGCGGCCATCTGGCTCTCCTCGTCCTGTGCGCCGCCCCGCAGGGCAGCGATCTGGGCGTCCAAAGGAGCAAGCTGCTCCAGAAGTTCTTTTATCATTCCGTTTTCCTCCCGCCTGCGTGGAGCTGCAGCAGCTGGATGAGGGTGGCGCGGAGCTCACTGCGAGGTACGACCTTGTCTACAAAGCCGTGTTCCAGCTGGAACTCGCTGCGCTGGAAGCCCTCGGGCAGGCGCTCGCCGATGGTCTGCTCGATGACGCGGGGGCCTGCAAAACCGATGAGTGCGCCCGGCTCGGCCAGCATGATGTCGCCAAGGCTGGCAAAGCTGGCGGTAACGCCGCCGGTAGTGGGGTGGGTCAACACACTGATATACAGCCCGCCCTTGGCCGAAAAGCGCTCAATGGCGGCGCTGGTCTTGGCCATCTGCATCAGGCTGAAAATGCCTTCCTGCATCCGGGCGCCGCCGCTGGCCGAAAAGATGACCAGCGGCAGTTTTTTCGCCGCCGCGTACTCGATGGCGCGGGTGATCTTCTCGCCCACAGCCGTGCTCATGCTGCCCATAAAGAAGCGGCTGTCCAGCACAGCAGCCACCACCGACACGCCGCCGATGCGGCCTACTGCCGCGACAGCGGCCTCGCTGAGGCCCGTCTTCTGGGTCTGGGCGGAAAGCTTGTCGGTGTAGCCGGGAAAGCCCAGCACGTCCTGCGGGGCCAGCTCTGCGTCCAGCTCCCGGAAACTGCCGCTGTCCAGTACAAGGCTCAGGCGGTAGTACGCGCCGATGGGCTGGTGATTGCCGCAGTTGGGGCAGACGAAGAGGCTCTTGGCCCAGATCTGGCGGGTGGCACGGCGGCCGCACTGCTTGCATTCCACAAACTGCGGCTCATGCCACGCCACACCGGTGTCCCGCCGGGCTTTGAGCTGGAAGGTACGCTCCCGCATCCGGCCCGGGAGCAGGTCTCTGATGTCGTTCATCGTTATGCCTCAGCGTGTGCGGTCAGGTAGTTGAAGATGTCGCCGACAGTCTTCATGTTGGCCAGCTCCTCGTCGGGGATGGAGACGCCGAAAGCATCCTCCAGAGCCATGTTCAGCTCCACAGCGTCCAGGCTGTCGGCCTCGAGGTCCTCGGTCAGGCTGGCCTCCATCGTGACCTTCTCCTCCTCGCAGTTCAGGGTGTCAACGACGATCTTCTTCATATCCTCAAAAGTCATGGCGATTTTCTCCTTTTATCTTGTGTATGTGTGTTGTACTATCGTATCTTGTTCGGGCAAATCAGTTCATTTCATTTAGTTAAATGTTTTGAATGATTTGATAAGGCAATTATACTCGCGAGGTCACCATTGTCAATAGTTTTATCTAAAAAGTTTTAGTTTTCTCATTTCTTTCACAGGTCGTTGCGCAACCAATACAATATTTTCGTCGTGTATTTCGGGCTTTTTGTAGTTTTTCCCGGCCCCTGTGCTATATTCGGCCCAGAAAATATGTTCCTCATCATCTCACTTGCTGCGGCGGGCATTGTGGTGCTGCCGGGCTGATAGATCCATAACAAAAAGAGCAGAGACCTGCGGGTTTTCACCGCAGGCTCTGCTCTTTTGTGTTACACCGTGATCTCGATCTGATTTCCTTCCACCGCAAGGACACAGCTTTCATAATAGCCGTCTCCGGTGGTGCGGGGGCCGCTGAGGACTTCGAAGCCGTCTGCCTTGAGGCGGGCCGTCAGCGCATCCACCTTCTCCCGACTGCCGACGCTGAACGCGATGTGCGCGTATCCGGTGCGGGCGGCAGGCTTCGGCTCGTCGGGCATATCAGGTTTGTTCATCAGCTCCAGGCGTGCGCCGTCCGCGAAAGTGAGAAAGTAGGAGCGGAAGTCCGTCCTCGGGTTGTGGTAGCCCGCATTCGGCACGGCGTCGAGGTAGCGGACGAAGAAGTCCTTTGCGGCTTCGAGGTCGTTGACATATAACGCAACGTGTTCGATTTTCATTGTGTCACCTTCTTATGTCTTACCAGATAGTATCCGATGCCGATGGCGTCCGCCAGCGCCCAGCCGATAGGGACGCTGAGCCAGATACCGGTGACGCCCAGCGGAGTGGCCGACAGCAGGTAGGCCAGTGCCACGCGGGTGCCGAGGGAGGCGATGGTCAGCACCACCGACATTCCCGGCTGATTGACGGCGCGGTAATAGCCGTAGAGCAGGAAGAGGATGCCAATGCCGATATAGCACGCGCCCTCGATGCGCAGATAGTGGACGCCGGCAGCGATGATGTCCGCCTGCGAAACGTCGATGAAGATGCCCATCAGCGGCGAGGCAAACAGGCAGACCATCACGCTGATGAAGATGCAGAAGAGCGCCGAGGTCAGGCCCGCACTGCGGATGCCCTTGCGGATGCGCTCGCTCTGGCCTGCGCCGTAATTCTGGGCCACATAGGTCGAAAAGGCGTTGCCGAAATCCTGCACCGGCATATAGGCAAAGGAGTCGATCTTCACCGCTGCCGCAAAGGCCGCCATAATGACCGTGCCAAAGCTGTTCACGAGGCCCTGCACCATCAGGATGCCGAAGTTCATGATGGATTGCTGCACGCTGGTCATGACCGAAAGGTTCAGGATAGAAGCAAGGTTCTGCTTATCCCAGCGGCAGTCTTCCCGCTTCGGGCAAAGCTCCGGGAACTTTTTCAGCGTATAGACGCCGATGCCGATGCCAGACACGAACTGCGAAAACACCGTCGCACCAGCCGCGCCCTTGACGCCCCAGCCAAAGACGATGACGCAGAGCAGGTCGAGGGCCACGTTCAAAAGCGCCGACACGGCCAGAAAGACCAGCGGCACCACCGAGTTGCCAATGGCGCGGAGAAGGTTTGCAAAGTAATTATAGAGGAAAGTGGCCGTGATGCCGAGGAAGATGATGACGAGATAGTCTTTCATCAGGAGCTTCAGCTCTTCGGGGACGCGGAGCACCCAGAGGATGCCGTCCAGACCCAGATACACCAGCAGGTTGAGCACCAGCGCCATGCCCGCAATGAGGGCGAAGGACTGGAAGACGCTCTGGCGCATTTTATCGTACTCACCACTGCCGTACTGCATCGAGATGGCCGCGCCGCTGCCCATGCAGAGGCCCAGCAGGATGGACGTCAGAAAGGTCATGAGGGTGTAGGACGAGCCGACCGCCGCCAGCGCATCTGCGCCGAGAAAGCGGCCGACCACCCAGGTGTCGGCGATGTTGTACATCTGCTGCAAGAGATTTCCGAACATAAGGGGCAGGGCAAACAGCAGGATGCTGCTGGTGATGGGGCCGGATGTCAATGTACGCTGCATGGGGTAGATTGCTCCTTTTTTCACATCTCAACAAAATTTCATACGGTATTCTTTGGGAGTACAATGTTTTATCTCCCGGAAGATCTTGATAAAGTAGCTGCCATCGGTGAAGCCGCACTCCGCGCCGATCTCGCCAGTCTTGAGCCGGGTGGAGCGAAGTAGCTCAGCGGCCTTTTCCACCCGGTACTGCTTGACGTACTGGATGGGCGTGATGCCCAGCATCTGCCTAAAACTGCGCAGACAGGCGCTCTCGCTGAGGGCCACGCTGCCCGCGATGAGCTGGACTGTCAATTCTTCTGCGTAGTGTTCCTCCACGAAGCGGAGCATCTGCTTCATCCGCTCGGAGGCGATCTGCTCCTGCTGGGAGACTTTCGTCCGCCCGCCCACGCACTGGGTGCTCAGCAGCCGCAGAGCCAGAGAGAGGTAGTAGCGCACCCGGTTCTCGTAGTCGAATGGCTCATCCGACACGGCTTTCCAGCTCTCGTGCAGACAGTCCAGCACCTGTTTCTGCCACGGCACCAACGTATCCAGAAGGAAAAATGGCGGGGCATCGGGCTGGGTCATGGGGCGGATGAGCTTCTGCCAGAAGATGGTGTCCATGCCGCCCACGAGCCGCGGATGGAACACGCCCGAGTGGAGCAGGGCTGTGCCTTCCAGTGCCTGTTCCACCGCGTGGAGGACGCCCGAGTTGATGAACACTCCCTGCCCGGTCTGCAAGGTGAGGCGGGTCTTGTTGACGTCCACATGGAGCGGTCCCTTCGTGCAGAGCACATATTCAAACTCTTCGTGCCAGTGCCACGCCACCGAATAGCTGGACAGGTCCTCGGCATAGCAGGCGATGGGAAACAGCGCACTGCCGTGCTGCACAAGTTCCCTGCCCTTTTCGCTGGCGACGATGTTGCGGCTGATATTTAGTGCCATATTCGCCAATTCCTTTCCCCGACACATTGAAGATTTTTTCTCAAAGCCGATTTTGTTGTATAAAGAATGTGTTTTTGTTCTATCATTCGTGCCGGTTTCGTGGTATTATTTCATCGGAGCTGATAAGCTCAGTATAGCACTGGAACGGGGCAGATACAACCCACACCGAAGCTTTGCTTCCAAGGGTCTGCGCACTGTCCCACAGCTCTAAGGCCGCGATGCCGCCCGCACCCCGACCCACAAGGCTTTTGTAAAAGTCTTACACACTTTACGGATCACGGAGGTATTTATTATGCTTCGCATCGAATATTTTGATAAAAACCGCTTCATGAAACAGGTTGCCGCAAGCCGCGGCAGCGTCATCCTGCATCTGGACAATGGCTCCACCTGTGACCTCAAGAAGGACAACGAGGCTTCCGCCATCTTCCAGACCATGGACGCCCCCAAAAAGGGCTTCAGCATCAGCGTGAGCGACCCCGCTGATGTCACCGGCTTCCTGCGCTATATGCTCGAGGCTGGCCGCGCCTGCTGAAAACGTCATCATCTATTCTTCATTATTCATCATCACAGCAAAACAGGACAGCCCCGCTCTGGCACATCTCAGAGCGGGGCTGTCCTGTTTTGTTGCATTTTTATTTTACAGGATGCACCGGCTGATGGCCTGCGCCACAGCCAGCAGCTCTTCCTGCCCGATGAAGCCGAACTTCATCTCGTGCTCGTCGGCGTAGCAGACTGTCAGTTCCGAAGTCTGCAATGGGTCGCCGAAGCCTGCCGTCTGGATGCCGAAGTGGACGATCTTCCGGTAGGGCAGGACGAAGATCTCCTGCCGGGTGCCGGTAACGCCCTGCATATCCACAATGAAAATGCGGTGGCTCGTAAAAACGGCCTGATCACGCACCGTCTTGTATGCGCCCACGATGCTTTCGCCGTCCAGCAAAAGCGCTTGCACATTCTTACAGATTTCCTTCTCCTTGATGCGGATGAGGTTCTGCATCGGCTTTTCCCGAAATTCCATACCGGAGTCTCCCTTCTTTTGCCCTATATAATAGGTGTTTCTGGGCCAAGTATAGCATTTCTGCCACAGAGCTTCAAGTCATTCTCGCCTTTTGGGCCGGGTTGTGTTATACTGGCAGATGATTTATCATCTCTCCGTATCGCATACGCTCGACAACTCCCCTACCGAGGGGAGCCTCTGACGAATCGAAAAAGCTTTACGAAATGCCAAGGCCTCTCCTCGACAGGAGAGGTGGCACACCGAAGGTGTGACGGAGAGGTTGCTCCTTAGAAAAGAGAGGTTCACATATGGAGATCATCGTACATCAGGCCATTCTCCACGTTCTGGATACCACGCTGGATGCCCCCGTGCTCAGCGGCAGCTGCATGGAGATGACAGCCGAAAAGACGGCCTATCTGCAATACCACATCGAAAAGCTGCTTGCCAGCGACGACATCCGCCAGTGCCGCCCCCTGCCGGACTCGGCGTTCCGGTACGAGCTGGAACAGAACAAGGACTTTATCGACCTGTCCTGCCGCATCGCGGGCGTGCTGTTCGACTATATGCACGCTCATACCACCATTCCGGGGGCCGACCTCGCTGTGGTGGACTTCACCCGGGACGGCCAGCCGTGGCTGGGCATCCTCAAGCTCAACTATAAAAACGGCTACACCCACTACACCGAGAGCGTGGACGGTGCGCCGGTCAACTCCATCATCCAGCAGCGGGCCTGCCTGCCCACCCAGAGCGGCAAGGTGGAGGAAGGCGCACTGGTGGACCTGACCGACTACTCCATGAAGCTGCTGGAGAAAAAGTTCGACATCGACGGCCACAAGGAGTTTTATCTTTCCACCGTCGTTTTCCAGTACACCACCGCCGAGCCGGAAAAGAAAAAGCTGCAGGCCATTCAGGACGCCGCCGTCCAGGCCGTGCAGGAGAACTATCAGGATGAGCCCCACGTGGAGGCACAGGTGGCCATGCTCATTGCCAATCAGGCCGCTGACAACGACAACAAGGTGACGGTCGAGCAGGTGCGCCGGCAGCTTGCTGAGGAATACCCGCTGGCGGCTGTCCCCTTCGACGACTATGTGGAGAAAAGCGACGTCCTCGAGCCGGCGCAGGCCCAGCAGCCCGTTACTGTCTCCCCCGCCCGCATCCGCCGGATGGAGAGCCGCAGCATCCACACCGCCAGCGGCATCGAGGTGAAGATCCCTACCGAGATTCTCTCCGAGGATTCTGCGGTGGAATTTCTCCACGCCGAGGACGGCAGTGTTTCGCTGCTCATCAAGAACGTCATCCTGTAAGGAAAGGATCTTATTATGGACCTTGCTGTCATCACCGCCCAGCAGGTGGCGGAACTGTTCATCCTCATAGGGCTGGGGGCTCTTGGTGCCAAGACCGGCCTGCTCCGCCCCGAGGGCAAGCAGACCCTCTCGAACCTGCTGGTCAACCTCGTCGTCCCCGCTATGATCATCAACTCCTACCGCATGGAGTTCAGCGCAGAAATTCTGCACAACCTCATGGCCGCGTTCGCCCTGAGCACCCTGTCCATCCTGCTGGGACTCATCATCACCCTGCTGTTCACGACCCGCAGCAGGGACAGCCGGACGCCCATCTTCCGGTTCGCCTGTGTTTTCTCCAATGCGGGCTATATGGGCCTGCCCCTCATTTCGGCGCTCTTCGGCTCCGAGGGCCTGCTTTATGCCAGCGCCTTCTTTACCATGTTCAATCTCCTGCTCTGGACGGTGGGCTACAGCATGGTCAGCGGCAGCTCCGACCCCAAAAAGGTCGCCCAGAGCCTGCTGCACTGCCCGGCCATCTACGCCATCGTCGTGGGTCTTGCCATCTACCTGCTCCAGATCCCGCTGCCCGACCTCATCGTCCAACCCATGGAGCTCCTGGGCGACATGAACACTCCCCTCTCCATGCTCATCACCGGTATGCTCATCGCCTCGGGCGACCTGCACCGCACCCTCACCGACAAGCACATCTGGAAGCTCACCGTAGTCCGGATGCTTTTCATTCCAGTGCTGACCATCGCAGCTTTCGCAGCGCTGGGGCTCTTCCGCTACGGCATGGTCACGCAGGTCATCGTGCTGCTGGAATGCTGCCCGGCTGCATCCATCACCTCGGTGTTCGCCGTCCAGTTCCACCACGATGAGCAGTTTGCCGCCGGCAGCGTCGTGCTGACTACCCTGCTCAGCATCGTGTTCCTGCCGCTGTGTGCGCTTATCATTACGATGTTCTGAGGAGTAAAAACCATGTCCGATATTATGATTCGCAACGCCACATTGGCCGACGCACCCCGCATTCTGGAAATTTACGCCTACTACGTCGAGCACACAGTCATCACTTTCGAGTACGATGTGCCGTCGCTTGCCGAGTTCGAGGACCGCATGCGGGCCATCATGCAGAAGTACCCGTATCTCGTCATTGAGCGGGATGGCCGCATCGAGGGCTACGCCTATGCCCACGCTTTTGTGGGACGTGCCGCCTACGACTGGGCCGCAGAGCTGACCATCTACCTCGACCACGACGCCAGGCGCGGCGGACTGGGCCGCGCCCTCTATGAGGCGCTGGCCGACCGGCTCAAGGCCATGGGTGTCCTCAACCTCTACGCCTGCATCGGCTACCCGCAGGCGGAGGACGAATACCTCACCAAAAACAGCGCCCAGTTCCACGAGCATCTGGGCTTCACGCTGGCCGGTACCTTCCACAACTGCGGCTATAAGTTCGGGCGCTGGTACGACATGATCTGGATGGAAAAAATCATCGGCGAGCACCGCCCCGACCAGCCGGACATCGTGCCGTATCAATATTGAGCCTATCCAAAAAAGCAGGCGCATCCGCTGGATGCACCTGCTTTTGCTTTACTGTTTATCCATCTGTTCTTTGTGGTATTGCAGCGTGTACAGCTGATAATACCGGCCATGTGCGGCGAGAAGCTGCTGGTGAGTTCCCTGCTCCAAGATCTTGCCGCGCGACAGCACGATGATGTTATCTGCGTGCTGGATGGTGGAGAGGCGGTGTGCCACGATGAGCATAGTGCCGACGCTGCGCATCTTTTCCAGCGAATCCTGAATCAGAAGCTCCGTCTCAGTGTCGATGTTGGCAGTGGCCTCGTCCAGGATCATGACGCTGGGCTTATGCAGGATGGTGCGGGCAAAGCTGAGCAGCTGGCGCTGGCCTGCTGAGAAATTATTGCCGCGCTCCCGGACTTCTTCGTCGAGGCCGTGCTCGAGTTTGTTGATGAAGTGGTCGGCATTGACATACCGGCAGACCTTCATGACTTCTTCGTCGGGAATGTTCTCCTCCCGCAGGACGATGTTGCTGCGGATAGTACCCGAGAAGAGGAAAACGTCCTGCAGCATCTGGCCGAAGTGACGGCGGAGGGAGGAGATCTTGATTTTGCGGATGTCGATGCCGTCGATCAAAATCTCGCCCTTCTGGAACTCGTAGTTGCGGCAAATGAGGGAGAGGATAGTGCTCTTGCCCGAGCCGGTAGATCCGACGAAGGCCACGGTCTGGCGGGGCTCCACATGGAAGGAAACGCCCTGCAGCACCCACTCGCCGGGGATGTAGCTGAACCAGACGTCCCGGAACTCGATGTCGCCCTTCACTTCGTCCAGCTCAACGGCATCGGGGGCGTCCACCATCTGGGGCTGGATGTCCATGATGGAGAAGACCTTCTCCGACGACGCCAGCGCCGACTGCAGCCAGTTGAACTGCTCGGCGAGGTTCTGGATGGGGGTGAAGAACTTGGAGATATACATATAAAAGGTGACGATGGTGCCGCTGGAAATGGTCTGCCCGAGGAAGGTGACATGGTTCAGATGGCCCATGCCGCCAAGATAGAACAGGCAGAGGATCGAGCTGATATACAGCATATACACCAGCGGACGGAAGACGCCGAAGACGAAGATCTGCTCCTGCGTGGCCTTGGCGAGGGTCTGGCTCTTCTGGCGGAACTCCTCCATCTTCTCGTCCTCGCGGCCAAAGATCTGGGTGACTTTGATGCCGGAGAGATTCTCGGAGAGGTAGGTGTTGATGTCGGTGGTCGCGTCCTTGACCTTGCGGTAAGCGCGGCGAGAGAACTTGCGGAAGATGACCGTGAACAGGAGGATGAAGGGTACAAAGCAAAGCACCATCAGGGTCAGCTCGTAGTTCAGGAAGAGCATCGCCACCAGAATGCCCAAAATGACGAAGGCGTTCTTGGTGAGGTTGACGAAGAGGTTCGTGAACATCATCGAGATGGCGTTGGTGTCGTTGGTCACGCGGGTGACGAGCTTGCCCACCGGGATGTCGTTCAGCTGGCCGTGAGAGAGGCTTTCAATGTGGGTGAAAAGGTCTTCACGCAAATCGGAGATGATGCGCTGGCCCACACGCTGCAGAATGACGGCCTGCAAATAGGTGCTGGCCATCGAGAAGACCAGCACACCCGCGTACACGGCCACACTGACATAGAGGCTTTTCAGTTCGAAATCGCCCACCACAAGCTCTTCGATGTAGCCCACGATGAGGGGCGACGCGATGTCGTAGGAGATGGAGAAGAGGACGAGGAAGCCCACGACGACGAATTGCTTGAGGTAGGGCTTGGCGTAGCCGAAGAGGCGGCGCAGGATCTCACCGTCGGCCATGCTGCGCTCGAAGCCCATAGCCGTTTTCTTGTCTTTGACGCAGGCGTAGGCGATGAGCAGCAGCACCGACACGGTGCCGATGACGCCGCCTACGAGAAGAAGCGGATTCAGACTCATCATGCGTTGCCACCTCCCACTTCGTCTTCAAGCTTCTGCAAATCGACCATCTTGTGGTACTCCGGGCAGGATGCATAGAGCCGGTCGTGAGGGCCGACGGCCTCCACTCTGCCGTCCTCGAGGAAGATGATCTTATCCAGTCCCTCCACCGTCGAGATGCGGTGCGCGATGAGCAGAGTGGTCTTGCCTGCACGGCTCTGCTTGAGGTTATCGAGGATGATTTTTTCCGTCCTGGTATCCACCGCCGAAACCGAGTCGTCGAGGATCAGGATGGGCGCATCTTTCAGCAGGGCGCGGGCGATGGAGATGCGCTGCTTCTGACCGCCCGAGACGGTGACGCCGCGCTCGCCCAGGACAGTCTCGTAGCCATCCTTGAAGTCCACAATGTTATCCCGGACGTCAGCAAGGCTGGCTGCCCGTTCAATGTCCTCAGGGGTGGCGTCATCCACGCCAAAGGCGATGTTGTGGGCGATGGTATCCGAGAAGAGGAAGTTCTCCTGCGGGACATAGGCACACGCCTGCCGCACCGAGTGGATGGAGACGCCGTTGACGTCCTTCCCGTCCACGAAAAGGGTGCCGTCGGGGACGTTATAAGTGCGCAGGAGCAAATCGACCAGCGCCGTCTTGCCTGCGCCGGTCTTGCCCACGATGCCCACGCTCTCGCCGGGCTGGATCGTGAAGGAGATGTTTTTCAGCACATCGAACTCGCCGTCCGGGTAGCGGAAGGTCAAATCGCGGAACTCAATGCCGCCCTTGGGGTTTTCGAGGTCCGGCACACCGGCGCGGTCAGCCACATCAATGGGGGCGTCCAGCAGCTCGGTGATGCGGTTGAGGGAGGCTTTGCCACGGGAGGTCTTTTCGATGAGCATCGAGATCGCCATGATGGGCCAGACGATCGCCTCGAAATAGCCGATGTACTCCACCAGCTGGCCCGCATTAAAATCTCCCTTGTAGACAAGATAGCCGCCGTAGCCGAGGATGACGCAGATGACCGACTCCACAAAGAACGTCACCATTACTTCGAGCAATACCGAGATGCGGGTATACTCCACGTTGACCTCTTCGTTGTCTTTGTTGAGTTTGCGGAAAGCGATGAGCTCTTTGAGCTCCTTGACAAACGCCTTGATGACCGCGATTCCGGAGAAGTTCTCCTGCGCAAAGTCGGCCAGGTCAGAGAACGCCTGCTGGCGCTTCTCCCACGTTTTGGTCATGGTCTTGCCCATCACGGTGCCGATGGCAAACATGAACGCTGCCGGGATGAGGGCCAGCATGGTCATGCGTCTGTCCATGCACCACATCCGGTAGAGGGCCAGCAGACCCAGCACCAATGCGTCAAAGAACATCAGGATGCCGTCGCCGAAGCACTCCTGGATGGTGTCGAGGTCGTTGGTGTAGAGACTCATGAGGTTGCCGACCTTGTTCACCTGATAGTACTGCTGGGACAGACGACGGCTGTGGTCGAACATCTTCTCCCTCAGATCCGCCTGCACCCGGATGCTGGTGCCGAAGAAGCAGATGCGCCACAAAAAGCGCCCCACCACCATGAACAACACGATCCATATCATGGGCAGGCAGATGTGCTGGAACAGCACCTCTTTCGTGAAAGGCATCGTCTCGCCCCTCACCACCACCTGTCCAAGGTTGACGCCGTTGATGACCAGACGATAGAGCTGCGGCACAAGCAGCTGGATATAGTCCACCATCAGCAGCGCAAGGATGCCCAGCAGCAGCGCGGGCGCGTGGCTCAGGTAATAGCGGTTGATGTACTTGCCGAATATCACTGGTTTTCCCTCCTTTTCCTATAGCACAGAGGCGAGCCAACGCCCGCGGGCCGAACTCCCGCAGGCGGTCAGCCCGCCTCTGTTTGTTGCACGATAGTCTCAGTATACGGCCCGGAGCATCGAGTTGTCAACATTTGATGCAGTTTATGTTGAAAAAAGCCATCGCTGTGCATTTCTGCACAAACGATGGCTTCATGTTGGAGCGGCCGACGAGGCTCGAACTCGCTACCTCCACCTTGGCAAGGTGGCGCTCTACCAGATGAGCTACGGCCGCATATTGGAAACCCTGCTGGGTCTCCTGACTGGTGCCTCCGATCGGAATCGAACCAATGACACGGGGATTTTCAGTCCCCTGCTCTACCGACTGAGCTACAGAGGCATAGAAAGTGCATTTATCCCTGCACTCCCCCGAATCCGTTTCTTGAATCGGGGTCCCCCGCAAAAACTTGCGAATGCAAGGTTTTGTGGGGAAGAGGAGAAAGTCTGGCGTTCATCACGGCGGTCTTGCTCGCAAGACTGCCAGATGAACCGCAGGACTTTCGACGAGCGACCCGGATCGGGCTCGAACCGACGACCCCCAGCGTGACAGGCTGGTGCTCTAACCAACTGAGCTACCGGGCCACATGGTGGAAGTTAACGGGCTCGAACCGCTGACCCTCTGCTTGTAAGGCAGATGCTCTCCCAGCTGAGCTAAACTTCCACAAAATGGAGCGGCCGACGAGGCTCGAACTCGCTACCTCCACCTTGGCAAGGTGGCGCTCTACCAGATGAGCTACGGCCGCAGATTCCATTGTGGCGCGCCGGGTGTTCCCGGCGACGTCGATTATTATACCGCAGCTTTCGCCTCTTGTCAACTACAAATTTGCATTTTTTGAAAAAAGGGACGTTTCCGTCCCCCTACTGCGTACCAAGCTGCGGAAGCGTTCAAGTTTGCCGCAGCTGACGCGAAGAAATTTTAATTGCTTTCCTTTCTTAATATCGTTATAATTAAGATTGTCAAATCGTTGCTGAACTTTCGCGCCTGCCGCTTCGGGCTGCTGCACCGAGGAACAGGCGTGTTTTCATGCAGGGGAGAATATAGGAATAAGGAGCAAACGCAATGTACAAGATCACGGAAAAGGTGGCGCTGAACCCCACCGTTACAAAGATGGTCATTGAAGCCCCGCTCATTGCCAAAAAGGCAAAGCCCGGCCAGTTTATCATAGTGCGCCCGTTTGAAGACAGCGAGCGCATCCCCCTCACCGTCGCAGGCTATGACCGCGAGAAGGGTACTGTGGACATCATCTTCCAGATCGTCGGCGGCACCACCATGGAGCTGAACAGCCTCGAAGTGGGTCAGAGCGTCCACGACTTCGTCGGCCCGCTGGGCCGCGCTACCGAGGTGGAAGGCCTGAAGAAGGTCTGTGTCGTCGGCGGCGGCGTGGGCTGCGCCATTGCGCTGCCCATCGCCCGTGAACTCCACGAGCAGGGCTGCGTCGTCCACAGCGTGGTCGGCTTCCGCAGCAAGGATCTGCTCATCCTCGAGGATGAGTTCAAGGCCTGCAGCGACGAGCTGCGGATCATGACCGACGATGGCAGCTACGGCACCAAGGGCGTCGTCACCGCCGCCCTCGACGAGCTGGTGGCTGCCGGCAATCAGTACGACCTGGTCATCACCATCGGTCCGCTCATCATGATGAAGTTCGTGGTCAAAACCTGCCAGAAGCACGGCCTCAAGAGCATCGTCTCCATGAACCCCATCATGATCGACGGCACCGGCATGTGCGGCGGCTGCCGCCTGACCGTGGGCGGCGAGACCAAGTTCGCCTGCGTGGATGGCCCCGACTTCGACGGCGACCTCGTGGATTTCGACGAGGCAATGGCCCGGGGCACCATGTACCGCCCCTTTGAGGCTCACGCCCGGGAGGCTGCCTGCAACCTGTTCAAGACTCAGGAGGGAATGTAAAATGGCTTTCAATATGGACCCCAAAAAGTGTCCCATGCCCACCCAGGACCCCAACGTCCGCAACAAGAATTTTGAGGAAGTGGCTCTGGGCTACACCGCAGAGATGGCCGTGAACGAGGCCAAGCGCTGCATCCACTGCAAGAATAAGCCCTGCCAGACCGGCTGCCCCGTCGGCATCGACATCCCCGAGTTCATCGGCCATGTGGCCGAGGGTGACTTCGAAGCCGCCTATCAGGTCATCAATCGTTCCTCTTCCCTGCCCGCCGTCTGCGGCCGCGTCTGCCCGCAGGAGAGCCAGTGCGAGGGCAAGTGTACCCGCGGCATCAAGAACGAGCCCGTTGGCATTGGCCGTCTGGAGCGCTTCGTGGCCGACTGGCACCGTGAAAATGTCCACACTGCCCCCGTCGTGCCTGAGTCCAACGGCCACAAGGTCGCCATCATCGGCGCAGGCCCTGCCGGCCTGACCGCCGCAGGCGACCTCGCCAAGCTGGGCTATAAGGTCACAGTCTACGAGGCCCTGCACGTCGCAGGCGGCGTGCTGATGTACGGCATCCCCGAGTTCCGTCTGCCCAAGGCCATCGTCCAGCAGGAGATCGACGGCCTCAAGAAGATGGGCGTCGATTTCGAGTGCAACATGGTCATCGGCAAGGTGCTCACCATCGACGAGCTGATGGGTGAGTACGGTTATGAGGCCGTTTTCGTGGGTTCCGGTGCCGGCCTGCCCCGCTTCATGGGCATCCCGGGCGAGAGCCTGAAGGGCGTCTACTCCGCCAACGAGTTTCTCACCCGCTCCAACCTGATGAAGGCTTACCTGCCCACCAGCAAGACCCCCATCCGCACCGGCAGGAAGGTCGCCGTCGTCGGCGGCGGCAACGTGGCAATGGACGCTGCCCGCAGCGCCCTGCGTCTGGGCGCTGAGACGGTCTACATCGTCTACCGCCGCGGCATGGCTGAGCTGCCTGCCCGTAAGGAAGAGGTCGAGCACGCCGAGGAAGAGGGCATTATCTTCAAAACCCTCTGCAACCCCGTGGAAATTCTGTCCGATGAGGACGGCTTCGTCAAGGCCATCACCTGCATCGAGATGGAGCTGGGTGAGCCGGATGCTTCCGGCCGCCGCCGCCCCATCGAGAAGAAGGGCAGCGAGTTCACGATGGACGTAGACACCGTCATCATGAGCCTGGGTACCAGCCCCAACCCTCTCATCCGCTCCACCACGCCGGGCCTCGAGACCAACAAGCACGGCTGCATCGTCACCGAGGGCGACGAGGGCAAGACCAGCCGCGAGGGCGTGTACGCCGGCGGTGACGCTGTCACCGGTGCTGCTACCGTCATCAAGGCCATGGGCGCAGGCAAGGCTGCCGCCAAGGCCATCGACGAGTACATCCAGAACAAGTAAACGATACATATAGCAAAAGCAGGTCATCCCGCCGGGATGGCCTGCTTTTTGTTATCGGTAAAGATTTGCCGCCTCCGCGTTTTCCAGCGTCAGCAAGCGCATCTTCTTGTCGATGCCGCCCGCGTAGCCGGTCAGGCTGCCGTCGCTGCCCACCACCCGATGGCAGGGTACGATGATGGAAACAGGGTTATGCCCCACCGCGCCGCCTACAGCCTGCGCGGAGACGCGCTTTCCGCCGTTTATCTCCGCCAGCTGTTTTGCCAGTACGCCGTAGGTCCTGGTCTGTCCATAGGGGATCTGCAGCAGCAGCGCCCACACCGCCTGTCGGAAATCGGAGCCGATAAGATGGAGTTTCGGAGTAAAGTCCGGCTCCCAGCCTGAAAAATAGACGTCCAGCCAGCGGCAGGTGTCTTCCAGCACCGGCATCGTCCCCTCTTCATGCTCTGGAGGAAGCTTCGCCGCAAAATACTTCTGTGCCTCGAACCATACTCCGGTCAGCCCTTCTTCGTCTGCTGCCAGCAATATCTTTCCCAGCGGCGAATCGTAATGCATCGTATAGGTCATGACGGTTCACCCCTTCCTTTTCGGCTTTTGGGTCAGCGCGTAGTCCTTGAGGCCCGGCACCGCGCCGCCTGCTGCCGCCCAGAGGTAGAGGCTGGCCACGCTGCAACAGGGACTGAACCGGCGGCGGTACTTTTCGAACAGTTTCCGGTCAATTTTTCGGTGGTGGTACACCATCCGCAGCCCACGCTGGATGGCAAGGTCGTCGTAGCTGAACACGTCGGGCCGCTGCATACAGAAGAGCAATATCATCTCTGCCGTCCAGACACCGACGCCTTTCAGGCCGCTCAGCTCCCGGATGGCCTCATCGTCCGGCCTCTGCCGGATACCCTCGAGGTCAAATTCTCCGCTCTCGATTTTCCGGGCAAAGTCCGTAATATATTCAGCCTTTCGGAAGGTCATACCGAAGCTCTGCAGCTTCTCAACCCCGGCTCCGAGGACGGCAGCTGCATCCACCACGCCGAACTCGTCCCGCATCCGCTTCCAGATGGTCGCCTGCGCTTTCGTGGAGATCTGCTGGCCGACGATGTGGTGTACCACCGCCGAAAAGAGGTCGGTATCCACTTTCCTCTCGATGTGTCCCACCTGTGCGATGACCGCCGCCATCCGCTCGTCTCTTGCGCTCAGATACGCCGTTTCCGCTTCGCCGTATTGGAAATACATACGAGCCCTCCTTCACGTTACAACTTTTTGTTTGAACACAGGTTGTTGCGTTGATTATAGCAAAAAATATGTGTATCTGCAATACAAAAAAACGCCCGCCGCACAGCATTATACCGTACAGCGGGCGAGTTATCTTTCCGCAGAGAGGAATGGGATGTGGTACAAGTATAGAAAAATCAGCCAAAAGAGGCACGTGTTCAAGATAAGGATCCGCCGAGAATGCAGCTCCCCGCATGAAAAACCTGAGATCAAGCGCCGTGCGTGGCGCTGTTACGCTTTTCGGCCAGCGTCCTGAGCAGGACACTCACCACAGCAAAGCCGATAGCCATACCGAAGATAGCGCGGATAGTAGAGAGAAAACAGAGCTTGGCATTGAGCATATCGCCCGAGAAGACATAGAGCATCGTGTAATAGAGGCTGCCACCGGGAATCATGGGCACAGTGGCGGGCATCTGGAGCACGACGGTGGGAACCTTGATGCGCCGGGCCAGAACTGCGGCCATTAGGCTGCAGAACATGGCCGACGCCATGTTGCCTGCAAAGTCCCCGGCCAGCGCATTCACTGCCAGATAGACGGCCCACGACAAGCCAGCGTTGAGGGCGATGAGCACCATGTACTTTTTGCGCACGCCGAAGACAATGGAGAAGCCGAGGCCTCCCAGCGCACCAGCTAATATCTGCCCCATCACAGCACCCCCTCTGCAAGGACGGTCGCAAGCAGGAAGCCGCCCGCAATGCTGGCCGCAATGAGCAGGGATTCCACAAACCGAAACAGACCTGTGATGCTCTCGCCCAGCAGCATATCCCGCATTGCGTAGGTAATGGGGATGCCAGGAATGGTCAGCATGATGCATCCGATGAGAATTTTGTCCAGATCGACACCGATGCCCACCCGGACGAGGACGCACCCCAGAAAGCCCGTCACGATGGAACAGACCAGATAAAACAGCAACTGGTTCTCCTTTTTGTAGATGCCTTTCCGATCCATCCAGTTGATGAAACAGGCGAGGATGATAGTCGCCGGGACATCGGCCAGTTTACCGCCGAAGAAGACGGTGAAGCTTCCCGCCGCCAGCATCGCACCGACGTAGCTGATCCACGCCGCCTCCGGCTTCGGGTACTTGATAGCCTCCACACGGGCAGTGATGTCCTGCGGCGGAGGGCAGGTAGCGCAAATCTCACGGGAGAGGGCATTCAACTGTTCTACCCGGTCGAGGTTGGTGGCATAGCCTCCGGCGATGCGCCGGGCCTTGACGATCTCGTCGCCGTCCGGCGTGCGTGCCGTGACCTCAATAAGGGAGGTAATGGTAAACACGCCCACCTTATGCATCCCATAGGCGTGGAGGATGCGGGTGATGGTGTCCTCTACCCGCGTCACCTCACCGCCCGCCAGAAGCAGAGCTTTTCCCATATCAAGGCTGGCATCTACCAGCTGTTCTTCCAGTGTTCTCATCTTGTGTACTCTTTCGTGTGTTACTTGTTGTGGCTACTTCTATCAGCTATTATAAATGTTCATATCCACCTTGTCCAGTTGACGAGCGATGAGCATAGTGCCCACAAGGTCGCTGGTGTTGTTCATCAGGGTATGGATGGGGTCGATGGCCGGCCAGATCGCAGCCAGAATAGGGATAAGGGTCAAAGGCATACCTATGGCCTCCAGCAGGACGGTGGACATGACGATGCCTGCGCCCTTTACGCCTGCAGCGCCTACCGAGAGGATGATGCCGAGGAAGATGAACTGGGCCAGAGAGGCAACCGTGACAGGCATACCGTAGAGGTTGGAAGCGAAGATACAGCACAGGCCGATGAACATAGCGAAACCGTTCATACCGCAGGTGTTGCCCAGAGGCAGGGTGAAGCCATAGATGTTCTCGGGGACACCCAGCTTCTCGCCGGCGACCTTGATGGAGATGGGCAGAGTGGCGGCAGAAGAAGTGGTGGTGACAGCAACGATCATAGGCTCAGAAATCTTCTTCATGAAGGGGATGACAGGCACACGGGCCAGCAGCTTGATGAGGAGCGGATAGACAATGAGCAGGATCATAATGCCGCAGCCGTAGTCCATGATGATGAAGGAGACGACCTCTTTCATAGTAGCGCCGCTGATGGTAGAGACCATCGTAGCCATCAGGGAGGCGATGCCGATGGGAGAGACTGCCATGATGTACTCGACGATCTTCAGCATGACGTCGCTGCCCTGATCGATGAAGGATGTAAAGACCTTCGCCTTCTCACCCAGACTCAGCAGGGCCACGCCGAGGAAGAGGGCGAAGACGATGACCTGCAGCATGTTGGCCGTTGCCATCGCGTTGACGACGTTATCGGGCACCCATGAAACGACATTGTCGATAAAGTTATAGGTCACGCTCTCCACGTTAGCCGACGCGTCCAGAAACTCGGTAGTGCCTTTTCCCGGCTGAAAGATGAGGCCCACGATGACACCAACCGCAGAAGCCAGACCCGAGGTGAAGAGGATATAGAGGACAAAGCGGAGACCAACAGAGGCCAACTGCTTGACGTCGCCCATCTTGCAGACGCCGCTGGTGATGCTGAAGAAGACCAACGGGACCATGATCATTTTCAGTAAGCGGAGGAAGATGGTGCCCAGCGGGGACAATGCAGAGGCGAGAGAGGGCGAGATAAAGCCGATGGCAAGACCGATGACGATGCCAATGAGGATACGGCCACCGAGGCCGATTTTCTTTTGTTTCTTAGACTCAGTCATGGTATTTCTCCTATATCAAATTTACTCTTCTCTTTTTATCCGATTCTTTCTTACTTTGCAGCCTTGACCATGTCAGCCGTGATCTGCAGGAACTCCTCGATGTCCTCCACCGAGTTGACGTGGAGGGGAGAGAGCCGGACGACGCCCTTCAGACCGAAAGCGTCCAGCATACGGCGCGAGTACAGGCTGGAAGCGGAACGGTCGAACGTGACGATGCCGCGCTTGTCGTACTCCTTAACGGCCTGCTCACAGGGAATGTTAGCCAGCTCGATACCAAGGATGAGGTCGCGGGTGGTCAGGTCCTTGCCATCCATCTGAACGGTAACACCCTCCATGTGGCGCAGGCCGGGCATCTTGTTGGTGCCATCCAGCATCAGCTCCAGCAGGCCGCGCTCGTGATCGGCGATCCGTTTCATGCCGACCTCGTACAGGGCGCGGCGGTCCGTCTCATCGGGATCCTTCACCTTGCCCAGAGCAACGACGTACTCAATGATCTGCTGCACGGCAGCAAACTGTGCGGTAGCCGGGCTACCGATCTCCCAGTCGTTCTTGGCCTTGCCCAGCAGGCGGTAGTGGTCAAACTCGGCCACACGGTCAGACAGCCATGCCAGCGCAAAGCCGCGTACGCCGAAGAACTTGTAGGGGGCGAAGTGCATCATGTCCACGCCCAGCTCCTCGGGGTTCAGGGCACCGTGGGGAGCGTGCTGGACGGCGTCGCAGATGATGAAGATATCAGGGTTCTTCTCGCGGGCTTTCTTGCAGATAGTCTTCAGGTCGTAGATGTAGCCGGAGATATTGGACGCAGCCATGCAGCTCAGCACAGCAGTATTCTCATCGATGAGGTCGAGGACTGCTTCAGCGTCCACGCCGCCGGTAGCGGGGTTGGCCTGTGCCACACGCAACTCACAGCCGTGTTTGCTGGCGTTGTAGGTCATCGCATCGAAGGAGGAGGGGTGCTCCAGCACAGTTGTAACATAGTTGGTACCCTTGGCATGGTCGGCGAAGATGCGGGCCACATCCATCATGATCTGGGAGGCGGTGTAGCTGGGGTAGATAACGCCGGTCTTTGCACCGAAGATGACGCCCTTAATGTCGGTGCGGGCCTTATCTTCCAGTGCCAGCAGTTCCAGAGCCAGCTCGTTGGAGTGCTCAGAGGCATCGGGCATCTCGCTGACACGCTTAAATTCGTCCTCTGCGGCCTTCAGGCGAAGGGAGCCGCCGGCATTGTCCATAAACAAGCGGTGACGGCCCTTGATGTCGGTATCAACATAGTTGAACTTCTCACGCAGAGCGGCCAGTTCCTCTGCGTCGAACATGTTTGCGGTGTACTTGCTTGCAGCCATAGTAATTACTCCTTTTGTCCTGATGTGCTCGGGGTCGCTTGTCTGTTTTCGCAGTTTTTGCCAGCAAAATTTCTTAATTTTGCTCACATCCGCCGCTTTCTTTATGCACATTATACTATGTTTTGCATTTATTGACAAATCGATTATTTTTCTCTATAATATAAAAAATGCTTATATTTGACAAAGAAGGAGTGGACTTTTTGTGGACCATGACCTTTTCGAGACCTATGTCGTCCTCTGCGAAACGGGCAGCATCACTAAGACGGCAGATCTGCTCTACAAGACACAGCCTGCCATCTCTGCCCGCATCCAGCAACTGGAAAACGAGCTGGGCTGTACCCTCGTCCACCGCGAAAAGGGCAAAAAGAGCATCATTCTCACCCCGCGCGGCGAGGCATTCCTGAAAACTGCGCAAAAATTCATAGAGCTTTATGGCGAGATAGACGAAACGCGCTTCTTCCTCTCCAACTCCATCACCATCTCGACCATTGGCAGCCTCAGCGCCACCCTCGTGCCGGACATCTGCAACCGGGTCATCTCCCGTCACCACACCAAGATGTCTCTTCTTGTCTACCAGAGCATTGAGGCCTACCAGATGGTAGCCAACAAGCAGCTTGACCTTGCCTTTGTCTCCACCTCCTCCGAGGTGCCGGGCGTTGATTGTGATGCTCTCTTTCGGCTGGACTATGTGGTCGTGCAGGCCTGCGAGCAGCCCGGCCCACCCATCCACACCACCCTCGACCGCTTCGACCCAAAAGCTGAAATTTACCAGCGCTGGAATCCCGCTTTCGACACATGGCACAACAGCCGTTTTGGCACCCGCAACTACCTCATCCATGTAGACTCCTGCAATGTGATGAAGCAGTTCCTCCAGCAGCCCGGCAGCTGGGCCATCGTCCAGCGTAGCAACCTTCCTGAACTGACCCGTGAGTTTCCAGTTCAAATTTACGAGCTTCTCGATCCGCCCCCGACGCGCATCTGCTACCTTATCTCCAGCGCATTCCCCGACCATCTAAACGCCCTCGCCATCCGACATTTTAAGGCGGAGGCATATGCCTACTCAAAGGAGAATGGCCTTCTGCCATCGGGTGTGTGAGAAGGATATGAATATGCGAAAAGGGGCTGTTTCAAAATAGTTCCTCGAAAAACATTGCACAAAACCCGAAACCTTTTCAGAGCCAAAACGGCTCAAAAAGGGTTCCGGGTTTCTATTGCTGTGCATTAAAAAGTTGAATTGCTATAATTCTGCACTATTTCTTGATGAATAATCGCCCGATCGTGTCAAAGCAGTATCACAGAGCCTTTCAGCTCTCAAAATATTGCATTGCATCAATGCTTTTCAGGGTTTGCAGATTACTCGAGCTCGATCGTGGCCGGCGGCTTACCGGTACAATCGTAGAACACGCGGTTGACGTGCTTGACCTCATTGACGATGCGGCTGGTGACAGTACCCAGCACGTCCCAGGGCATATTGTAGCTCTCGGCGGTCATGAAGTCAGTGGTGGTGACGGCGCGCAGGGCCACGGCGTAGTCGTAGGTGCGCTCGTCGCCCATAACGCCGACGCTGTGCATATTGGTCAGAGCGGCGTAATACTGGCTGATCTCCTTATCGAGGCCCGCCTTGGCGATCTCCTCACGCCAGATGGCGTCGGCGTCCTGCACGATAGCGACCTTCTCGGGGGTCACTTCGCCGATGATGCGGATGCCCAGACCGGGGCCGGGGAAGGGCTGGCGGCTGACCAGATACTCGGGCAGACCCAGCTCACGGCCAGCCTGACGGACTTCATCCTTGAACAGGTTGCGCAGCGGCTCGACCAGCTCCTTGAAGTCCACGGTGTCAGGCAGGCCGCCGACGTTGTGGTGGCTCTTGATGACGGTGGACTCACCGCCCAGACCGCTCTCGACGACATCGGGGTAAATGGTACCCTGTGCGAGGAAATCGACCTTGCCGATCTGCTTTGCCTGTTCCTCAAAGACGCGGATGAACTCCTCGCCGATGATCTTGCGCTTGCGCTCCGGCTCGGCGACACCGGCCAGCTTTGCAAAGTAGCGGTCACGGGCGTCCACGCAGATGAAGTTGATGTCAAAGCCGTTGGCGTTGCCGGGGCCGAAGACAGAGCAGACCTCTTCCTTCTCGTTCTTGCGCAGCAGGCCGTGGTCTACGAACACGCAGGTCAGCTGCTTGCCGATGGCCTTGGCCAGCATGGCAGCCAGCACGGAGGAATCGACGCCGCCGGACAGGGCGCAGAGCACCTTGCCGCTGCCGATGCGCTTTTTCAGGGCCTCGACGTTGTTCTCCACGAAGGAGTCCATTTTCCAGTCGCCGGTGCAGCCGCAGACGTTGTACACGAAGTTGTGCAGCATCTTCTTGCCCTCAGCGGTGTGGAGCACCTCGGGGTGGAACTGAACGGCGTACAGCCCCTTTTCCTCGTTCTCAGCTGCGGCCACCGGGCAGTTGACGGTGTGGGCAGTGATCTTGAAACCGGGCGCAGCCTGCTCAATATAGTCGTTGTGGCTCATCCAGCAGACGGTGGAGGGCTGCACATCGGTGAACATCTTGCTGCTGTTGTCCACGAAGACCTCGGTCTTGCCGTACTCGCGCTCCGGGGCGCGGCAGACACGGCCGCCCAACAGGTGCATCATGAGCTGACTGCCGTAGCAGATGCCCAGCACAGGCACGCCCCAGCTGAAGATCTCGGGGTCAATGGTGGGCGAATCCTCCAGATAGACGCTGTTGGGGCCTCCGGTGAAGATGATGCCCTTGGGGTTCTTCGCCTTGATGACGGACAGGTCCGTCTTATAGGAATAGATCTCACAGTAGACATTATTCTCGCGGACGCGGCGCGCGATGAGCTGATTGTACTGGCCGCCAAAGTCCAGCACGATCACGGTTTCATGCTGCATGATGTTCTCCTCTCTATATATCACTGGTGTGCTTCTTATAGCTAAGATTTAGTATAGCACATTTCACAACCAAAAGCGACATCTTTTGTGTATTTTTCTGTTTTGTTTTTCGTTTTAAATTGTAAACCCTTTTGCAAATCCAAAGTTGACGCAGCGTTTGCAGTCTGCCATACTGGGAGCATGGCCGCTTTAGGCCAGAACGTATAGGAGGAACAATTCTTATGAGTCAGAACACCCAGGCCGCTGCGGCCACCAAGTCCAAGTTCTCTGTGCGGGACATCTGCTATGCAGGTCTGTTCGCCGCCGTCATCGCCGTCATGGCCCAGCTCTCCATCCCAATGCCTTTGGGCGTCCCCATGACCATGCAAACCTTCGCCATCACGCTGGCTGCTGTGGTGCTGGGTTCCAGGCTTTCCGCCATCGCTACGCTGGTCTATCTGGCGCTGGGTGCCGTAGGCGTGCCGGTGCTGGCCAACTTCTCCGGAGGTTTCGATAAGTTCGTCGGCCCCACCGGCGGCTTCCTCATCTCTTTCCCCCTGATGGCCTACATCATCGGCCTCGGCGTGGAACACCGTGACGCTTTCAAGGGCGCTTTCGTCACCGCTGTCATCGTCGGCACGGTGGTCAACTATGTGGTGGGCGTTGCAATGTTCGTGGTCGTCGCCCACAGCACCATCGCCGTGGGTATCACCGCCTGCGTCCTGCCCTTCATCCCCACTGCCATCATCAAGGCAGTTCTGGCCTGCGCCATCGGCCTGAATCTGCGGAAGCGCATTCCGGGGCTGAAAGCATGAGCATCGTACTTCGTCCCCATCATCTGCTCTGCACGCAGGGCTATTCCGGCAAAGGCTATGACAACGATTTCGTGGCCCACATGACCGACGTGGTGCATCAGCTGCGGGATGTTCCCGGCACCACCATCCACCTCACCTTCTCCACTGACACCCTCTGCTCCTGCTGCCCCAACAAGCTGGGAACTGACCTCTGCGACACGCAGGAAAAGGTCAAGCGCTACGATGCAAAGACGGTGGAATACTTCGGTCTCGAGGAAAAGGATTACGTCTACCAGGACCTCATCCGCGAGATCGACGCCAAAGCCACGCCAGAGATCCTCGCCGACATCTGCCGCGACTGCTGCTGGTTTCCCATCAGCGCCTGCTGCAAGAATATCTGCGAAGGCCGGTATGTGAAATAAAGCGATAAAAAATACGGGATGCTGTAAAATGCAGCATCCCGTATTTTCGTTTTATCAGGCGATGAACTTATCGTACAGGCCGAACACGAAGATGAACAGGACGATGAGGGGCAGGCCATAGGTCAGGTAGCCGCGCATCCAGTCGTGCATCTTGAGGCCGTCGCCGGTGTTGACTTCCTTCTTGTAGTTGTCCCAGCCCCAGCCGTAGCGGGTGACGCAGAACAGCAGGTAGACGAGGGAGCCCAGCGGCAGGAAGAGGTTGCTGACGAGAAAATCCTCCACATCCAGCACCGCACCGCCGAAGATGGCGAAACCGTCCCAGGCCCAGACGTTGTAGCCCAGCACACAGGGCAGAGAGAGGGCGATGATGAGGAAGAAGTTGACGAGGCTGGACTTCTGACGGTTCCAGCCGGTCAGCTCCATGCCGCAGCATATGATGTTCTCGAAGACGGCCAGCACGGTGGAAAGCGCCGCAAAGGCCATGAACAGGAAGAACAGGCTGCCCCACAGACGGCCCATCGCCATATTGGCGAAGATGTTGGGCAGGGTGATGAAGATGAGGCTGGGGCCGCTGGTCTGGTCCACACCGTAAGTGAAACAGGCCGGGAAGATGATGAGGCCGGCGGTGATGGCGACGAAGGTATCCAGCACCACGACGCGGACGCTCTCGCCCAGCAGAGCGTGCTCTTTGCCGATGTAGCTGCCGAAGATGGCCATTGCACCGATGCCGAGGCTCAGAGTGAAGAACGCCTGATTCATGGCCCCCACCAGCGTATTGACGATGCCCACTTCCTTCATCCGCTCAAAGTCGGGTACGAGGAAGAAGGTCAGGCCCTCCTTTGCGCCGGGCATGAACATGCTGTTGACTGCCAGCACCACCATGATGACCAGCAGGGCGATCATCATGACTTTCGTGACTTTCTCGAGGCCGTTCTGCAAACCGCGGGCGCAGACGAAGATGCCGATGGCCACAACGACCACCATCCAGAAGCCCATGGTCAGCGGGCTTGCCAGCATATCGGTGAACTTACCGGCCACCTGGTCGGTGTCAAGGCCCACCAGCTTACCGGCAGCGGTCATGTAGAAGTAGTGGAGCATCCAGCCGGCCACCGTGGTGTAGAACATCATCAGCAGGTAGCAGCCGACGAGGGTGAAGTAGCCGTGGATGTGCCACTTCTGGCCGGGCTTTTCGAGGGCCTGATAGGCGCGCACCGGGCTCTTGTGGCTGGCACGGCCCACGGCGAACTCCATGGTCATGATGGGCAGACCCAAAATGACGAGGAACAGCAGGTAGAACAGCACGAAAGCGCCGCCGCCGCCCTGACCTGCCATGTAGGGGAACTTCCACACATTTCCGATGCCGATCGCGCAGCCGGCGGAAAGGAGGATGAACCCGAGTCTCGATTTGAGTTTTTCGCGTTCCATTGATTGTCTCCTTTATTGCACCTTGCAAAAATCTGCGCCCGTCGTTTCGTCCACGACGGGCGCACAGTATATTGATTATATCACAGCTTACGGCAAATCTCCCAGAAGTCTCGCTTGAATCTTTTTCATGTTTTTCTTGGGAGAGTTTACTGTATTTTCATGTTTTGAGCAGTTCTGACTGCATTTTGTCCAGCTGCTCGTAGCTGTAAAGGCGGTTGAGAGCTTCCACCAGCTCTTTTTTCGAGAGCCGGGGCGGCAGGCCGAGAGCGCAGAGCAGCTTTGTTTTCCGCTCAGCCGAGCCCGCCGTACCCGAAAGCCCCCACTCATAGAGGTCGGTATAAGTAATTTGCCGCCCCTCCGGCTTTGCAGGGGCAATGCCAGCTTCTTCGCCCAGAGCGTCCCGGAGCGCCTGCAAAACGAGGGCATCGTCCACGCCCTCGACCCCCAGAAGCCCCTCTTTGCCGGGCTGAGCCTTCCGCTTTTCCTTGCCGTGGATGGCCGGAACGTAGGCTTGCACCACATTCTTCTCCCCCACCAGATTCGTGATGTAGGTGCGGATGCGGAAGCCCGCCGCGTCGGAGTCCGTCAGGAGGATAAGGCCGTTTTTGTGGGCCAGCTGTTTGAAGAGCTGCTGACGCTTCTTATCCTTATAGATGCCGAAGCCGTCCGTCAGCAGGATCATGGCGTCGGTCAGGTGAGAGAGACGAGCCGCATCGTATTTGCCCTCCACGATGAGCACACGGTCGGTGTGCAGCAGTTCCAGTTTCTCACTCATCTTCTTCCTCCCTCCATCGCCAGACGGCAGAGCGCCGTTTCCAGCAGAGTCTGCGCGCTCACGGGCTGGCTTTTCAGGCTCTTGTCCAGCTCAAGCAAGATCTGCATACAGGCTTCCAGCTGGGGCAGCGTGTAGTGGCTGGCTGTCTCGGCAGAGCGCTTGAGCCGGTAGTCGCTGCCCTTGTAACCGAAATCCTTGAACACGGTGCTGTAGCTCTTCCGCTTGGCTGCGCCCAGTTTGACCCGATAGAGATCCACATAGCTGCCGATCATGGCCGCCGTGATGGGGATGGGTTCCTGCTGCAGGCGGAGAAGCGTTTGCAGCTTTTTGCAGGCACCGGTGGCGTTTTTCGCCGTGATCATCCGTATCATCTCGAAGACGTCGGCCTCGAGGCTCACAGTCCCCATCTCGGCCACCATGGCCGTGGTCACGGTCTGGTAGCCGGAGAGGGCGCAGAGCTTGTCCACCTCGTTCTCGAGAAGGAACGGGTCTTCGCCGCAGCGTTCCAGCAGGGCCGTCGCCGTACCCTCGGAGAGGGTGGTGTCCTGCGCCTTGGCGCGGTCCATCACCATGACCTTCAGCTCGTAGGGCTTGGGCTTGGCCAGCTCTTCGGCAAAGCCGACCTTAGTACACTGGGCGATGAGCTTCTGCGCCCGCTTGCCCAGCTTGAGCTTATTGCGCTCCATCTCGAACACGCTGCCCAGCACCACCACGGCATTCTCGAGGCTGGCCAGCGTGGCGCACAGCTCGTCGAGGTCTTTGTCGCTGTAGGCGGCGGGGTCCACCTCGGGCAGAAGCACCACGCGCCGCGTCCCGAAGAAGGAGATGGTGCCTGCCGCCATGATGAGCTGCTCGATTTCGGGCGCAGCACCGTCCAGAACGGTCGTCTCTTCGTCCTCGCCCTCGGCCAGAAGCTTTGCCGCCCGGGCCACAGCCTGCCGGACAAGATAGCGCTCGCTGGAATAAAAATAGTAGACCGGACAGCCTCCCTGAGCAAGCTGCCGGAGTTTCGTTTCCGTTGCCAAATGATCGGCTCCTTTGTATTTGGATTATTTTATTCTATCATACTCTGCCCGCTTTGAAAAGCGCTCCCCCCTCGAGACGGAGGCGCAGCCGCGAGACAGGCTCTGCGTCCTCTTCTATCCAGCGGTATTTGCTGCTCAGGGTCAGGCAGTCGGTGTACCGGATATTCTCCGGCCTTGCCGACGAGGCCAGCAGCCACTCGGCCCGGATGGGCTTTGCAGGCCGGACGGTGCCGCTGAGGGTGATGAACCTCTGCCCGCCGACACGCATCCGCAGAATGCAGCCCTGCCGGGTGCGGAAAAGTTCCAGATCCACTTCGCCGCAGGAAGCACGGCGGGTGGTATTCTCGGCCAGAGCAGCGGCATTGATGCGCTTTTGGGCTTCGATACGGCAGGGTTCTTCCGGCTGCATCCGCAGGTCAACCAGAAGTTCCACCGTCCTCACGCCCCGCTTTTCCAGCTGATTTTCCACCGCCCGCCGGGTGATGCTGCTGCCCCGGAAGAGGACGACTGCCTTCTCCCTCTGGGTGATGACGACGGCAGGCGCAGCCCGGGTCCCCACCAGCTCGATGTTCACCACGTTCCAGCTCAGAGCCGTTTCCAGTCCGATAGCCATCGCCGTCAGCAGAATGACCGTCGGCAGAGCTACCCGGAGTCGGATGTGCCGCCGCATTGCCATTACGCAAAGCAGGATCAGCGCAAGACACACCAGTGCGGCATAGGTCCCATCAAACCAGAGGGACGCTCCCGGCAGAACGGACACCCGGAAAGCCCACTCGTTCATCAGCCATGCCAGCCCTTCGGCACAGAAGGCCACCGGGCGGCGGATGATCTCAAACAAAGGCAGGCCCTCCGCGGTCAGACCCAGCAGAGCTGCACCGAGGCCGAAGCTCAGCATCGGCCCCACCAGCCAGAGGACGGCCACGCCCGACGCCACAGCCCAGACCGTCGTGCTCATGCCCCGCAGCACCAGCACCGGGAAGGTCGCCGCCGAGGCACAGAGGGAGACGCAGAGCGAGTCCCACACGCCGCCCGCAAAGCGCCGGAAGAGGAGCACTGCGCGGGGCGGTTTCTCCCGGCGGCTTTCTTCTTTCTGTCGTAATAGCGCTCCCGCCCACGCCCTGCGCACTCAGCACCGGCCAGTGTTCCCATCACCGCCGCAAACGACAGCTCGAAGCCCACGTCATAGACCGCGTACCCGTTGCCCAGACACATGAGGACGCCTGCCGCGCCCAGCGAGGTGAGCGTGTCCGCCGGGCCTCCCACCCAGACGCCGAGGGAGCTGACCCAGACCGCCACCGCCGCCCGGAGGACAGA
>ERZ791899.487-NODE-487-length-50278-cov-26.730442_pt1 | contig 50278 bp, 53 predicted proteins | sample MGYA00510151_ERZ791899 | MGnify/ENA primary metagenome ERZ791899 (study PRJEB30046, sample SAMN00792118) | human gut metagenome | study: EMG produced TPA metagenomics assembly of the A metagenome-wide association study of gut microbiota in type 2...
GGAGCGGATGGGGTCGCCGTCCACCGGCCCGCAGCCCGCAAGGCCCAGCGTCAGCGCCAGCGCGGCGGCAAACAGCTTCATGGTCAGGCCTTTCATCTTACGCCCACGGGTCGGCAGACGTGGGGATGCGGATGCCGGTCATCAGGTACTGCTCCCACAAAAACCACTGCCCGTTGCCCTTGCGGCGCAGCTTGATGGGCCGGGGGTCATCGGCACCGCCGCAGGGAATAAAGAGCTTGCAATAGCCCTCCTCCACGTTGGAGGTGTGGTTGCTGCCCACCAGAAGGGTGAAGGGCTGGCGGGGGGTATAGCCGTTTTCCGGCGACGCGCCCACAAAGTAGGAGAAGGGGATGTAGCTCTTGCCGTCCCGGAAGCGGTCGTTCAAAAAGGAGATGTCCTGCCCGTTCAGCGGACGTGGGCCGCGCAGCCAGTTGAGCATTTCCTGCCCGATGGCCTTGTCGGCACCGTAGGCGCACAGCGCGCAGACGGTGAGGGCTGCGGTCTTGAAGGGGGTGTCCAGGCTTGCCTCCGGCAGCTCCTGCATCTGGGCAAGGCTTTCCGGCAGAGCCTGAAAGGTAAAGGTGACGGTCTGGTTTCCACCGGCGGCGGAAGCGGCCTGCTTCATCTTATCAAAAAGTCCCATGAAAATACTCCTTTCTGTTTCCTCAGCCCCGTTTCAGCTCGCTGCGGGGCACTATCCGCTTGCGGATCATCTTTTGGTCCAAGTCCAGACTGAGGTTTGCAAAATAGCCGTTTTCAAAATACCATGCAAGGTCCTTTGCATCCATGCCGACGCGGTTGTACAGCCACCGCAGGGGCACCTCTGCCCCGGAGTAGCTCTCCACCTGCCGGGCGATGGTCCTTGCGTGGTAGCGGCGGGCCTCCCCGCGGGCAAACCGCGCCAGGGGCACAGCCCCCACCACGATCCAGAGCACATAGCCTCCCACATGGGAGGTGTCCTTGGCCTGCAGGTCCAGGCAGAGGGTATACAACCCGCCAAAAGAGCAGAACACGCAGAAGGCAAGCCCTGCGTTCCGCAGCCATTTGAGGAAACGGGGGATCTCGCCCCGGGCTTTTTCCGAGAGATAAGGGTTCATAAATATGCTCCTTTCAGAACGAGCCGCCTCCGCCGCCGTGGGTCGTGCCGCTGGAGGAGGTGTGGGTGGAACTGCCGCCGGAGCTGTCGGAGGCCTTTTCCTCCACATGCTCCGTGCGCTGCACATCCCGGTACAGGAACAGCTCCCGGCTGTTGGTCAGGTTCATGCTGCCCTCCCGCACATAGCTGGCGGCATTCTCCTGGAACGCCACGCTGCGCAGCTGGCTTTTCATTACGCTGACGACGACCCATGCCAGCACCAGGCCGATGCCCAGCGCCAGCACCAGGTACATGGGGGAAAGCGGCTCCCGGGGCAGGTTATTCACGTCATAGGGGTGGCCCGCCCGGGCAGCGTCGATGTAAGTATCCGACCATTGGATAAAGGTGCGGAAGGCACCGGCGTAGTCTCCATCGGCCATGAAGGGGGTCATCTGCTCGCCAAGGTACTGGATGCCGGCATCCGTAAAGGCGGTGATGCCGTAACCGCAGGTGGAGATGTGCCATTTGCGGTCGCCTACGCTCACCAGCAGCAGCACGCCGTCCATATCGGGGCCGTAGCCGTACTGGCAGTAGTCATACAGATCATCGGCAAACTGCTCCATGCTGTCGGCACCAACGCTTTCCATCGACTCGATGGTGGCAATGGTCACATCGAAGCTCTGGCGCAGGCTCAGCTCTTCCAGTGCGTCCTCCAGCTCGTTGTCCTCGTCCTCGGTCAGCACCTCAGCGTCGTCGAATATGCGGTAGTACAGGTCGGCAAAGCCGCCCTCTACCGCAAAGGCCGGAACAGCCAGCGCCACCGCAAGAATCAGTGCTGCCAGCGCCGCAAAGAGGGAGTGCAGTCGGTTGGAAGTCTTTTTCATCGTTCGTCCCTCCTTTACAAGATCCGTGCCAGCCACAGCAGCCACATCACGCCGTAGGACGCGGCGGAAAGGGCAGCCGTAAGGCCCAGCATCCACTTGCGGGCAGCGCCCTTGTCCACGGGCAGGTCACCCACGAATTTGCCGCTCTGACCATTCATGGCAAACAGGTAGTTTTCGCCCCGCCAGCTGGTGCTCAGCAGCCAGACCGGGAACAGGGCGTACTTTGCCTTGCCGCCGTGCAGCTGGATGCTGCTGTTTTCCACCTTAACCGAATCGTAGCCGGTAACGGTCTGCTGGAACGTTTCTTCGGTGGAGCGGCGGATGCGCTTGTTGGCCCGCTCGATGCTGTCCTCGGCGTTCACATCGTATTTGTCCGCCACATAGCCGGCCAGATAGGCGGTCTGGAAGGGGATGGCATCCTGCATGGCAAAAGGCTCGATGGACTCCATCAGGTCGTCCTCGATCTTGGACGAGCCGTCCACCGGCACTGCGTCAAATCCCAGCGTACCATCCCGCCGGACGGAGTAGTAATTGGTCTCGGTATAGTCGTATTTGCTGTCCGACCAGCAGCGGGTCCGGGTGGCGGTGAACCGCAGCTGAGCGTCGGCATCGCTGTCGAAGAGCCAGAAGGGCACATACACACCCTTGATCTCGTCGATGTGGTTCTGGCTGCGGAACACCCGGGGCAGCAGGGTCTTGCCCTTGAGATGTTCCTGCAGCTTTGCCTTGGCGGCCTTTTTGTCCAGCTTGAAGGGGATGATGAGGTCGGGCCGCAGGGCCCCGGCAAACTGTCCGGTGAGGACGATGGGGTTGCCGCAGAAGGGGCAGGCGGACGCCGCCATGGTGTCATCGCCCACGATCTCGCCGCCGCAGCTCTTGCAGCTGTAAGTATGCAGACCGGCGGTCTCTCCTTCTGCCCAGCTGCCGCCGGGGGTCGCCCACTCCATCTCGCTGGGCTTTTCGTCCTTCAGCTCCTCGTCGTAGCCCTTGAGGGTATCTACCTCAAACTCGGTGTCACAGTAAGGGCATTTCATCTTCTGGGTGGCGCTGTCAAATTGGATGGCGCCATCGCAGCAGGGGCACTTGTATTCCAGCATTCCTGCCATAGCGTTTCCTCCTGTTGTTCCAAAGGGGGCCGAGGGCTTTTCCCCGGCCCCGCTGTTTTTGCGTTGGTCTTCCCGCCGAAGCGGTCGGCTCAGAAGTCCGTGGTGATGCGGAACACCACCGGTTCGTCCGGCTCGCTGGCTTTGCCGTGGTGGCCCACTGCAAGGAAAGCGTTTTCTTCCAGCGGCAGGAAAACATCAAAGGTGCAGAAGTCGCCGCACAGCTGGCACAGGGTCTCGCGCTCGCCCACGGGAAGGGACTTTTCCAGGAAGGTGCCGTCCGGCCCGTACAGCTCCCACACATAGCCCGTATCCAGCAGATAGCCGTTGGGGCGCTTCATCATCACGGCGTCAAAGCTGCCCACCGGCTGCGTGCTGCGGGCCAGCTCATTGCCGTCCAGATCAAAGGCGGCAAGGTAGTAATCGCCGCTGGAGTCCAGCTCGCCCACCGTCAGCAGCTCGTCCTGACTGAGGTTCAGGGAGGGCATGCTGCAGAAGGGGCCGATCTCGTTATCGCCCTCCAGCGTCAGCTCGGTGTACTCGCCGTCCTGCACCAGCACCGGCGCGGAGTCGGTCCAGTAGATCACGGTCAGGTCCCGGTCCTTGGAGGAATAGCAGCTGCCCATGTAGTCCAGCGCATCGCCGGGTTCCTCCGGGTCACTGCTGTCCAGATCGTAGCAGTAGACATCAAAGGTGTCCATGGCGTACAGGACGCCATTGCGGTCGATGCTGAGGGCGTTGCTGCTGTCAATGTTGTACTCTGCCACCGGGGTCAGCCGGTCATCCCTGATGGCATATTCGAAGGTTTTAGCAGACTGCTCTTCGTCGTCCTCGTTGTAGAAACTGAAGAAGTAATTGCCCTGGTAGCTGTCCGCATGGACCAAGTGATGGGCACCGCCTACCTCGCGGCGGACGTCAAAGGGAATGTACTCGGCTTTGAAGGTGTAGTCCCCGATGGTCAGCTCGCCGGGATGGAGCTGGGCCACCATCGCGCCCGCAGGGGCGGCTTTGTCCACTGCTGATTCCGGCTGTGCCGAAGCGGACGGGGCACTGCTGCTGGAAGCCGGTGCACTGGAAACGCTGGATGCGCTGGCGGCACCGGAGCCGCCGCAGGCGGTCAGCCCGAGGGCGGCGGTGGCAAGGCCCATGGCCTTGAGGAAATCTCTGCGCTGGATCTTTCTCATATCCGTTCCTCCTTTTGGGGTCACTGCACTTTTGCAAAGGCTTCGTCAGCACGGCGGCTGTACAATGCCATGCCGCCGGTCTGGGCGTCGTTTGCCAGATTGATGTTCTCCACAAAGCGGGCCTTTTCCTGCTCAGAGAGCTGCCCGCCCTTCATGGCGGCGGATGCCACGGCACCCATGGCACCGATCATGCCCATCTGGCCCTTCAGCTCCCGTTCCTCGGCCTTGGACATCCGGCGGCCGAACAGGCTCGTCTCGTTGTCGTGGACTCCGAAGATGTGGTCCAGATGCTGCCGTGCGATGTGAGCATAGCCGATCTCCCGCTGGTCCCGCTTGCTGAAGCAGATGACCAGCTCCTGCTTGATGTAGGGGTGGGGGCGCATGCCCCGCTGGGTCTGGGTCTCGGTGATGCTGCGGGGCTGCACCAGCTTCAGCTTCAGGCCGCCGCCGTTGAGGGTGGGTTTCTGGCCCGGCTCCTTGGCGGGGGTCTCGTCCAGATACTCCTCATAGCTGGCGATCTGGTCGTAGCGGATCAGCTCCGGCATCTTGCCCCGTCCGCCGGTGCGGTCGTCGATGTACAGCATGCCCAGCTCATCGCAGAACACCAGCCCCATCTGCGACGGGGTGGAGGGGTATGCGTTGACCCGGAACTCGGTCTTGTTGAACACCTCGTCGAACACCCGCTTCATCCGGGCCATGTACGCCATGTGCTCCTTGGCTTCGTCCAGCGTCAGCTCGCTGAGCCGGATATACTTGGAGCACTGGTCGCCGCAGTCATCGCAGAGGAACTGTCCGTCCCGGAGCTTGGAGCGGTGCAGGGTGCCGCACTCCTTACCGCAGACGGCACAGTTCTGTTTTGCGAACAGGTTGGAAAAGAATCCCATCATGGTATGCTCCTTTCATTGCTCTGTATTGTCAGGTTCGGTCGCTGTCGTCAAAGGGGTCGCCGCACTCCGGGCAGAACTTGGGCGGGTGGGCGGGGTCTTCCGGCTCCCAGCCGCATTTGTCGCACTTATACTTGGGCGTACCGGCGGGCTTGGGCTGGCCGCACTCGGAGCAGAAGCGGCCCTTGTTCACCGCGCCGCAGCTGCAAGTCCAGCCCTCTGCTGCCGCCGGGCGGGGCTTGCCGCACTCCGGGCAGAACTTGCCCGTAACGGTAGCACCACAGCTGCAGGTCCAGCTGTCCGCAGCGGGCTTCGGCTCCGGCTTTTTGCTGCCGCATTCCGGGCAGAATTTGCCGGTAACGGTAGCGCCGCAGCTGCACTGCCAGCTTCCGGCAGGCGCTGCCGCAGGCTGAGGACGGCTGACCTGCTGGGGGGCATCCACGCTGTCCGGGCGGGCCTGCTGGCCCATAGCGAACAGGTTCTGGGCGCTCATGCCGCCCATGCCACCTGCACCGGCCGCCATACCCATGCCCATAAAGCCGGTCATGGCACCGGCGGTGTTGCCGGCGGCGGTCTTCATGGCGTCGATCTGACCGCCCACCAGACGGGCTGCGGCGGTGGTGGGGTCGGTGGTCATGGCGTTCTCTTCCCACTCGGTGATCTTCTTCTGCTGCTCCTCCGGGATGGACAGAGAGTTGATGTTGAAGGAGAATACCTCGATGCCGCGCTTTTTGCGCCAGACATTCGACAGCTGCTCGTTGAGCGCCTCGGAGATCTCCAGCGTGTGGGCGGGGATCTCGTAATACTGCACCTTGTTGGCAGAAAGAGTAGCCAGCGCAGGCTGCAAAGCGTTCAGCAACTCGCTCTTCAGCCGGGGTGCGATCTCGGATGCGTCATACTGGGTAGAGACGTTGCTGCACACGTTGGTGTAGAACAGCAGCGGGTCGCAGATGCGGCAGGTGAAGCTGCCGTTGCACCGCAGGTTCACCGAGAGCTTGTAGCCCCGCTCCTCGCTGACTACCACACGGAACGGAATGGGGGTGGCAGTGCCGTACAGGATCTCGCCCAGCTCCTTGGTGTTGATGTAGTACACCCGCTGATCCTTGCCGGTGTCGCCGCCGTAAGTAAAGCGCTTGGCCACGGTCAGGAATGTTTCTGCCAGACTGTCGCCGAAGTTGCCGGTGAACACGCTGGGCTCAGTGGAGGAGTCGAAGGTGAACTCGCCCGGCTCAGCGCACACCTCCACCACGCGGCCCTGCTCCACGATGAGCATGCACTGTCCGTCTGCCACGGCGATGCCGCTGCCGTTTGTGATGATGTTGTCCTCGCCGTTGTTGGAGCTGCGGCGGGAGGTGCGCTTCTGGCCCTTGACCATCAGCACATCCTTGTCCAGAGAATCGCAGTAGAAAAATTCCTTCCACTGGTCTGCAAGGGTTCCGCCCAGTGCGCCCATACCTGCTTTGATAAGACCCATAGTAATTTCCTCCTGTTATTTGTTTGTTATAAGCGACAACGCTTTGTCATCGCATTGCGTTCGGTTTCGGTCACGGTACAAGGGTTAGATCCGGGGAGTCATTTTTCCAGTAAATGGGACGCGTATCCCGGTCAAACAGCACTTCTCCGGCGCGGTATTTCAGGCTGCAGCCGCTGGGGCTGCCGTCATCGTTCAGTAGAATGGCCCAGAACTCGCAGGGCCTGCCGTCCGTGTCGGTCAGTGTAAAGTGCAGCTCGGTGCCGTCCTCGGTGCGGCCCTGTGTTCCCTCTGCGGTGCCGGTGAGGATGCCGCTCCACCCGTCCCATTCCACGCTCATGCAGCAGCTTCCGTCCGGCAGGAAGGTCATCCAGCGAATGCCCTTTGCAGCCTCGTCTCCGGCGCGGTAAGTGCCCCACAGCCTGCGGGGGATGGCGGTGAAACCGATATCGTCCCACGCTCCCGTACGCCGGAACACATACCACACGGTGCTGCCCTTTTTCAGGCCGGTGGCCTGCATCAGCAAAGAGCCGTCCTCCATCATGGAGATGGTCCAGTTGTTTCTGCCGTCCTCGCTGAGACATTTCAGGTTCCAGCCCTGACTTTTTTCCCCGTCCCAGCCGGTCACAGCGCCGGCATTCAGCTCTCCGGTGCGGGTCTCGGCAGCGGACTGGATCTGCGGGCTGACGTATTCTTTCCGGGCAAAGGTGACGGTCACCGTGCCGGTGATCTCCGCTTTTTTCAGCTGCAAAGTGTAACTCTCGTTGCGGTCGGCGGGGGCAAAGCGCCCCTCCTCCGACACCACGGTCACGGCCATCCACTCGGCCAGCACCTGCTGCTCCCAGTCTTCCGGCAGGGCCGGAGGTTCCGCCGCAGCCTGTTCAGTGCGTCGCCCGTCTGCCCCGGGCTTTTTTTGCGTCGGGCGGTCTTCCGGGGTGGAAGCAGCGGCGGAGACAGAGGCCGGGGCCGCGGCACTTGCCGGGGGTGCGGTCTCTGCCCCGCAGCCTGCCAGCAGCGCCGCCAGCAGAACTGCCGGTATCCAGCGGAACGCTTTGTGTTTCATGGTGGTTCTCCTGTGTTCTCAATAGTCGTGCCGGGGTCAATAATCCGGGCAGCGGATCAGCTGCAGCTGGGTCTTTCCCTCGGCAAAGGGGTTTTGCCCGTCGAGCATGGTCAAGGTCAGGGTCTCGTTGTACAGGTCGTACTTCATCGCCGCCACAAAGGTGATGCCCGGCATCCCGTCCGCCGTCTCGCTGGTAGAGACGCCCAGTACCATGCCCTCCGGCACCACGCCCAGATAGTCGGCGTAGCCCTGATAGAAAACGTTGTTGTCCTGCACGCCCATCTGGACGGAACCGCTGCTTTCCACGTCCATCCAGTCGAACTGGTTGTCAGACATGTCGTTGAAGGCACCGACAGCCTCCGAGGGGATCTCCTGCGCGTTCCACTCTGCCGTCAGGGGAGCCAGCTCCAGCACAGAGCCATCCTCCTGATGCAGAATTACCTCTTTGCCGCTGCGTTCCAGCGCCACGCCCTGATTTGCAATATAGATAGGGTCCTGACAGACCAGAGCGCTGCCGAACATGAGGCAGTGCAGCACGTCCACGTACTCCACCACGCCGTCTTTGGTCAGCAGATAGACCACCGGGTGGAAGGATGCGCCGAGTTCTCCGATGCACACGTCGATATACTCATTATAGATGCCAAGGATGGGGTAGGTATGATCCTGTTCCAGCCGGATGCCGTAATCCGCGTCCCATGCGGCGGTCTCCGGCGTGCGGCGGAGGGTGATGGTGCCCTGTGTTCCTTCCAGCTGCACCGAAGCGCTGCCGTAGGTATCGGTCAGCACCGGGGTGTCGGCGGGGGCGGCGGGGGTCAGCGGGATCTCCACATCCAGCTGCCGCCAGCCGCTGCCAGCGGTGGAGCTGCACCCGCCCCGGAGCACCAGCCGGTCCTGCTCCGGCAGCAGCAGGCACAGGTCCTCCAGCTGGTTGTTTTCCAGCGTGTTCATCCGCATGCTTGCCAGATTGCCGCCGCTGCGCAGGCCCTCGTAGTAGCCGCCCTGCGCCATGTCCCGGTCAAAGGTCTGCATAGCCTCGCGCAGCATCTGCTGCTGCACGGCGTCCGGTTCCAGACCCATGCGCTGCAGCATTTCAGCCACGGAGACCTGCTTGCCGGTGGCAAAATCGAAGCACCAGCCCCGGGAATACCCCGGGTCGGAGCCGCCGTCGTAGCGGAACACCACAAGGCTTACGCAGTCGCCGTACCAGTAGGCATCCCAGTTGATGTAGGTCTCCGGGCTCCACTCGTCCTGCTGCGGCTCGATCTCCGGGCTGTCCTCGTACTGCCGGAAGTCTGCCGCATACATGGCGGCAAGCTCGTCGTTGAGATAGGCGGCGTCCGGGCTGTCGCACACCAGCTGCGGCACATGGATGGTCAGCTTCTGGGTGATGCCGTACTCGTCCCGGACGGTCTTTTCCAGCGTGAACTGCTCGGTGATGCGGTCTTTTTGTGCCGTCTGCACCGCCGTGTCTGCGGCGCTTTGGGAAGCTGCGCCGGAGCCTGCGGGGGCAGCGGGAGCCGCCGCGCCGCCGCAGCCGGTCAGCCAGAGAGCCGCCGCCAGCACCGCAGCGGCAAGGCGTTTGTGTTTCATGGTCGTTCTCCTGTGTTCTCAGCCGTAGCTGCGGGTCATCTGCAGCTGGGTCTCGCCCTCGGCAAAGGGGTTTTGCCCGGCGATCATGGTCATGGTCAGGTTCTCGTTGTACAGGTCGTTCTTGAACGCCGCCACAAATTCGAACTCCTCATCGGCAGCGATGCCCAGCACCACGCCCTCGGGCACCACGCCCAGATACGCGGCGTCGCCCCGATAGATGCGGCTGTTGTCCTGCACGCCCAGTTGAACGCTGCCGTCGCTGGTCAGGTCCATCCAGCTCCAGCCGTTTTCGGCTGTGTAGTTGTAGGAGCCGGTGACGGAATAGGGGATCTCCTGCGCGCTCCACTCTGCCGACAGGGGAGCCAGTTCCAGCACAGAGCCATCCGCCCGGCGCAGGTTCACCTCGCTGCCGCAGAGTTCCAGCGCCACGCCGTTGTTGGCAATGTAGATGGGGTCCTGGCAGACCATGGCATCCCCGTACAGCAGGCAGCGCAGCACGTCCACATACTCCACCACGCCGTCTTTGGTCAGCAGATAGACCACCGGGCGGAAGAAGCCGTCCTCCTGCTCCCCGATGCACACGTCCACATATTCATTGTAAGCGCCAAGGATGGGGTAGCTGTGCTCCTGCTCCACCCAGACGTTGAGGTCTGTGCCCCACTGATCGGTCTTGGGCGCGGGGCGGAGGGTGATGGTTGCCTGCGTTCCCTCCAGCTGCACCTGCACACCATCGTAGGTATCGGTCAGCACCGGGGTGTCAGCGGGGGGCAGCGAGAGCTCCATATCCAGCTGCTGCCAGCCTTCTTCGCAGCTGTACTTACCCCGGAGCACCAGTTGATCCTGCTCCGGCAAAAGCAGGCACAGGTTTTCCAGTTCATTGTATTCCAGCGTATCCATTCGCATTTGCGAGAGCTCTCCGCCGAGACGCAGGCCCTCGTAATACGCGCCCTGCGCCATCTCCCGGTCAAAGGTCTGCATGGCCTGCCGCTGCACCTGCTCCTGCACGGTATCCGGGTCCAGACCCATGCGCTGAAGCATTTCAGCCACGGTGATCTGCTGGCCGGTGGCAAAATCGAAGCACCAGCCGCTGTAACGCCACGGGGCGGTGCCGCCGTAGCGGCTGCGCACCACCAGACTGACGCAGTCGCCGTACCACCAGTCATCCCAGCCTACACCGATCTGCGGAACCTCGCCGTCCGGCAGTTCGGCTTCTTCGTAGGTCTCATACTCCCGGAAATCTGCCGCATAGATGGCGTTCAGTTCATCGTTGATGTAGGCGGCATCCGGGCTGTCGCATTCCAGCTGCGGCACATGGACGGAAATGTACTGCACCGCTTCCTCCCCCCACACGCCCGAAACGTTCTTTTCCAGCGTGTACTGGTCGGTGATGCGGTCTGTCTGGGCGGCCTGCGTCACCGCGCCGGGGGTGCTTCGGCTGCTGTCGGAGCTTTGGTCGGCAGCGGCGCTGGGGCTGCTCTGGGTGCCGCCGCAGCCGGTCAGCAGCGCGGCAGCCAAAGCAAGGCTTACAAGGTGTTGGTATTTCATGGCGGGCTCCTTTTCTATGGTATGGTTCAGCCGTCTCCTATGCCTTGCCACTTGTCGATGATGTAGGCGGCCCAATAGGTCTTGTCGTTGATATCCACCACGGTGATGCCTACCTTATTCACCACCGGGTCGTCCTCATGAAGCCCCGGCACACCGCCGTAGTCCTTGATCAGTTCATCCACCAACTGCTGGAACTGGGCCTCGGTAGCGGGATAGAGACGATCCATGCTGTAAAGGTGCTTTCCTTCGTGGTCAAAATCCACGCCTACCCGGTACTGATTGAGCATACCGAAGATAGCCGTGGAGCTGGCACTGTAACCGGCTTCGTTCAGACCTTCCCACATCTTTGCGGAATAGTCGCCCTCCATCCGCAGCCTGAGCCCTTCGTCCGACGGGAACTCCGGGCTGCCATTATCCACAAACATCTGCACATCTGCCTGAATGGCGTGTTCCAGACCCTTGCTGTACTCGAACTTGATGTTCTCCACCTTTCGCCGGGCCAGCTCTGCGTTGAAAATGGTCAGGATCTTCTGCCCATCCCGGATCACAGGGATCGGCGGCGAGGGAGGCGTTTCTGTGGCAGAGCCGGAACTTGTGGAGCCGGAGGAGCAGCTATCGTCACAGCCTGCCAGCGCCAGCATCACCGCCGATGCGCCGGAGAGCTTGAGGAAGGTCCGTCGGTCGTATCGTTTCATGGGGGTGCTCCTTTCTATAAAGCCCCGGACACAGGGGGAGTGTGCCCGGGGCAAACAGGGGGATGTCTTGATGTCTTGTTATCTTATGCCGTTTTGTTCCAGAACACGGTAGCGATCATGTAGGTCTTGCCCTTAACCACCGGGCAGTAGACGCTGATAAACTCTGCCTCCCGGCTGAGACTATACCCCATAATCTTATCCACAAATTTCTGAACCACCGCATCCTCGCAGGAATACTCAAACGTCAAGGATACCTCACGTTCCGTAGACGGTTCGGAAATTCCGGCAGCGCCTCCAAGATCATACTTTTTCTCCAGTGAGGTTTTCCACTCTTGAATCCCAACCAGTTTCTGCATGTCTTCCGTTGTCAGCTTATGCACCGGTTCTTTTGCGTCCTCGAAGATTCCTCCTTGGATTTTTATGGCTTCCTGCGCTTCCTGATTGAGGGTCAGCTGCTCATGGGTAACCTGACCTGCATCAAACTTTTTCTTCCAGACCTTGTTAATGGCTGCCACCAGCTCAGCTTCCTTGCCGGTGGGTGTTGCGGGAGGTGCGGGAGGTGTGGAGGGCCCGCCGCAGCCTGCCAGTGAGAGCGCCACAACGGCTGCGCCGGTAAGGGTGAGGAATTCGCGTCTGTTCATCTTTTTCATGGGGGTGCTCCTTTCAATACAGTATATTATAGATTACGGTTCGGGATTTGCGGGAAGTCCGTGCATCCCTGCCCCGGTTCAGTACTTTGAATAGTTTACCATTACCGCCACCGCATAGGTCTTGCCCTTAATGGTGGGGCAGTAGAGCCCGATCATCCACTGCTCGGGATGCGGACTCACCAGTCCAGGCCCGGCCAGATACCGCACAAACTCCCTGACCTCGCTCTGACTATGAGGATACAGTTTCGTTAATTGCATACCGTCATGGGTGCTGTTAGAAACTCCCCCAGTCCCCCGATAGCTTCCGTTTCCATATTTTTTCCTGATTTCCTCTATCATTTCAGACTCACGGCGTTGGTACTCGCGGAATACATCATCAGGCAAGTTCCATCTGCGGTAATCCTCTTCGTCTACTTCAGGTTCATAGGTTTCAAAGGGGCTGGCTGTAAACTTTGCGAGGTCGGCAGCCTCCTGACAGTAGACCACAGACTTGCAGATATCAAGTTTGGGATTGGGGGCTACTTGTTTGTTGACTTCATACCAGACCTCGTTGATGGCTTTGAACAGGGCCAGCTCTTTGCTCTCAGAGGCCGGAGGTGCGGGAGGTGTGGAGGGCCCGCCGCCGCAGCCTGCCAGCGAGAGCGCCACAACGGCTGCGCCGGAGAGGGTGAGGAATTCGCGTCGGTTCATCTCTTTCATGGGGGTGCTCCTTTCTGTTGGTCCCCTCTGCTTTTTAAGGGGCTCTGGTTTTGGTATTCTCTGCACTTGCAGTCCGCTCCATCTTATGCTATCCTTATAGATAGAATCCACCGGGGCCGTGGCAATGCTTTTGTGCACAGCGACAGACCCCTGCATCCGGCGCAGGACCTCTTCTGGTTTTACTGTACCATAAACGTAAAAAAATCACCTCCCCAAAAAAGCCGTTTTTTGGGGGGAAGCTCCAAAAAAATTTTTAGGAGGTTTTCCCTTTTTCTCCCCATTTTCCCCCCAAAAGGGCCGTTTTTTGGGGGGAAAATGGGGATTTGGGAGGGGTCTCGCCCAAACAGGCCCTTGCGGGTTGCGGCGGCAGCGGCCTTCCCCGCCCCTTTGGCTGCAACTTGCGGAAAGGAATCAGGAATATGGAACGAAGGACATTTTTGAAGATTGCGGCGCTCGTCCCCGGTCTGGCACTTGCGGGCTGCGGCGGCAGCAAGACCCTGCTTTCTCCCAAGGACCCCACCATGCTCAGCATCTGGCATGTGTACGGCGAACAGGCCGACTCGCCCATGAACCGCCTGCTGACCGAGTTCAACGACACGGTGGGCAGGGAGAAGGGCATCCTGCTCAACGTGACCAACATGACCAACAGCGCCGCCATCGGCGGCCAGCTGCAGGACGCCAAGGCCGGCAAGCCCGGCGCGCTGGATCTGCCGGATCTGTTCTCGGCTCACCCCGCGGACGCCAGCGCTCTGGGCATTGAGAACCTTGTGGACTGGAACGACTGGTTCACCGCCGAGGACATGGCGACCTATGTGCCCGGCTTTGTGCAGGACGGCATCATTGACGGGAAGCAAGTGGTGTTCCCGGTGTCCAAATCCACCCAGCTCATTTTTTTGAACGGCTCCCAGTACGCCCGCTTTGCGGCGGACACCGGGGCGCAGCTTTCCACCCTTGCCACATGGGACGGCTTTTTTGAAATGGCAGGTGCCTACCGGCAGTGGTCGCAGGGCAAGCCCTTCTGCGCACTGGATTACCCCCTGCGTCTGGTGGAGCTGAACGCGCTGGAGCAGGGCAGCGGCGAGCTGTACAAGGGCAGCTGGTACGATCTGACCAACGAGACCTTCCGCGCTTCGTGGATGGAGTTTGCCCGGGCGCTGGTGCAGGGCGATATTCTGATCTCGGACCTGTACTCCAACACGCAGGTGATGACCGGCGAGACGCTGGCGGGCCTTGGCAGCTCTGCGGCCATCCTTTATTACAATGATTTCGTCACCTACCCGGACAACACCACCGAGCCCACCGACCTGCTGCTGGCTCCCCTGCCCCACGCCGCAGGCACCACCACGCCCCTGATGCCGCAGGCCGGTGTGGGTCTGTGCGCCTTCAAGACCACCGACCAGAAGGCCGAAGCCGCCGCCGTGTTCCTGCGCTGGCTCACCGAACAGCAGCGCAATCTGGAATTTGCCGCCGATACCGGCTACATGCCGGTGTCCAGCGCCGCCTTTGACGCCATTGCGGACTATCCCTTTGAGCAGCAGAGCTATCAGCGGCTGTACGACGTCTACAACGAAATGCGCATCCAGAACACCCCCCTGTCCGAACCGGGTATCGTGGGGTACCACGCCAAGGCCAAAACCTTGTACGACAGCCTGCGCCAGCGCCAGAAGGACTACCCCCAGCGCCTTGCGGACGGCGAAACGCTGGAAGCCCTTGCCGAGGAAACATGGCAGCTGCTGTGTGACAATGCCTGAGCCTGCCGCTCAGCCGGAAAGGAGGGACTTTGATGCACTTTGTTGACCGGCACCGTGAAAAGATCCGCCAGAGCCCCATGAGCAGCCGGCTGCTGTGGGCCTGCCTGCTGCTGGTGGTGCTGCTGGTGTTGACCTTTGGTGCGGCGCTGTTCCTGTTTGCCAGCCTGCACAACACCAAAAAGGACATCAGCCGCAGTCTGCAGATCCAATTTTCGGTGTTCCAGAACGATATGGAGCGCTATTTTGACCAGCTGGCGGTCATGGGCGTGAACCTGTCCGAGGACATGAGCGCAGAGGTGGACAAGGAGCTTGCCCTGCGGCAGATGTCCTTTGCCCAGCTGAACGACTCCCCCGAGGTGCTGAACGCGCTGGAGGCGGAAATGCTCGAGCCGCTGTGCCGCTGCCTGCGCCAGACCGGCTGTTCCGGTGCTTTTGTGCTGCTGGATGCCACCGTCAACACCCGCATGGAGGGAGCAGAGCATTCCCGCGCCGGGCTGTATGTGCAGAAAAGCGGTGCCGACACCCCCACCGTGCCCCTGCTGCTGTACCGGGGCAGTGCGGAGGTGGGCAAGGCCCGCAGCGTGATGCCCCACCGCAAGTGGCGCATGGAGTTCCAGACCGACCAGTTCCCGGACTACGACCGCTGGATGACCCCCGGCAGCGCCCCGCTGTACCAGTCTTACGCGCTGACCGAGCGGTTCGAGCTGCCCGGCACCTCGGAGGAGGTGCAGCTGTTTTTGCTGCCCCTGCGGGGGCGGGACGGCACGATGTACGGGCTGTGCGGCTTTGAGATCAGCGAGAGCTACTTCAAGCAGAACTTTGCCCAGCCCACCGGCTTTGACCGGCTGAGCTGCCTGCTGGCCCCGGCGGGGGACGGCCTTGCCGCCGATGCCGCCCTCAGCAGCGGCACCACCGGCGGCTACTACCATGCCCCCCGGAACACGCTGGTGCTGCGCAGCATAGGCGGCGGGCTGACCCAGTTGACCGGCCCCGACAGCGCCTATGCGGGCATCTCCCAGCTGTGCCGCCTGAGCGAGAGCCAGTCCTACCGGCTGGCGGTGTGCATCCCCATGGCAGACTACCGGAGACTGGTCTTTTCCGGCAATCTGCAGATGCTGCTCATCGGCCTGTTCATCGCCTTTTTCGTGGTGTTCTGCTGCATGAACTTCCACCGGCGCATCCTCTCGCCTGCGTTCCGGCAGTTCGAGGAGGACCGGCGGGAATCCCGGCGGCGGATGGACGAGCTGCAGCTGGAACGCCAGCAGATGCAGACTGAGCTGTCCCGGCTGGCGGACGTGTGCCGCAACGAGTCGGTGCCCGATGCCTTCCAGACCTTTGTGGCGGGCATTCCCACCCTGACCAAGACCGAACGCCGCATCTTTGACGGCTACGCCGCCGGGCTGCGCACCCGGGAGATCGTGGAGCAGCTGGACATCAAGGACAGCACCCTGCGCTTCCACAACAAGAACATCTACGACAAACTAGGTGTCAGCTCCCTCAAGCAGCTGCAGCAGTTCGTGGCGATCCTGAACTCCGGCAGCGGCAGTGCCCCGGACTCCACCCCGGACGAAAAGTGACCCAGCAAGCAATGTTTTCGTCTATACAAAAACACTTTTTGCGTTGCAAAATGCTTGTTGGGGAGCGCCCCAACCCCCTTTGTTCTGCATTTTCCAATGCAGGCTGCGCGTCCCGGCGGGACGCTTTTGAGGATGTCAATCGGCACATCCTACGAAAAATCCAGTTCCTTTTTGGCGTAAGGGTCAATAGAAGAATTTGATGGTTCATGGTACAATAGCAGACGTTGCGTGTTGTGCGGTTTGCACACGAACAAAGTTAAAAGGAGCTGTTGAACGTGGATACGATTTATCTGCTGCCCGGTGAGGAACGCTGCGTTGATTTTCGAGATGCTAATGGTGTCCCGAAGGTACACTACACTTATTGCTCTATCCGTGGCAAACTTTTCAACTGCACCTGCTGCACAAAGGCCGAAGCTCAGCGACTGTGTGAAGATTGGCTTGTAAAACAGGACCGCTGCTACATAAACTAAAAAATGCCGCCGAGGACACCTCCCAACTGGGAAAGCTCCTCGGCGGTATTCGTTTATCGGGTCTGCGTTTTTTCGATGGTGTCCTTTTCCTCTGCAAAAAATCGTTCTACGTTTTTCTGTGCCCGGACCAGCCCCTGCATCTCATTTCGTGCTTTGCGGTAGTCCGGGTAAGCGGCTTTCTTCTTGCTCAGCAGCTCTGCGAACTCTGCATCCAACGCCTTGACCTTGGGCAGCTTTTGCAGCCCAGCCTCGTCAAAGGCAGCTTTCGCCGCCTTGTGCAGAGTGATCTCCTCCCGATGGGCTTCCAAAAACTTTTTACTGTACCCCGACTTGCGGTAGGCATCATAGACCGGGCGGGTCTTGGCATAGTTGATGATGTGGGTTTTCAGCACGGCAATTTCCGTCAGCCTTGCTTCTGCTGCCTTGATGGAATCCCCCATGACATGATAGCGTTCCGTTGCCGCCGCTGCACGTTCCCGTAGTTCGTCGGCACTGCCGATTTTCTGCTCCTGCAAGAACAGCAGCGTCTTAGACATCTCTTTCAGATTGAACTTGGTTGCCCACTTTTTGTAGCCAACGCTTTTGCCCTCTGCCATTTTTCCCTGAATGTCCACCAATAACTGGAACGGCTGTTCTTTGAGCGGCTGCTTCTGATAGGGGTGGTGCTTCGCCTTTCCCTCCAGCACTGCCTTGATCTCGTCCTCGCCATAGCCGATGCCCAGTGTGCGGAAACGGATAAATCGTTTCTGCCGTGCGCCCTTCACCGCCGTGTGTTTGCCACGCTTCACCTCATAGCCCTGCTGTTCCAGCCTTTGCAGAAAGTCCTCGTAGTCCTTGGGCTTTTCAGCCAGAATGCTGTCGATCACGCTACATAGCCGGTCACGGTTGCTCTCTTTCGGTGGGTAGACGATGCGCTTCTGCCGTTCCCGATAAGGCTTGTACTCGATGGTGGAGAGCTGATGTTCCAAACAAATCAGGTCGCTCAACCGCTGCACCGCAAAGGAGGAAAGCCAGAAATTTTTGAATTTCCGGGTTCCGTCCAAGGCTGTGGAATTATAAATAATGTGGTTGTGGATGTGCGCCCGGTCGGTGTGGGTAGCAACGATAAAAGCGTGCTTGCCCTTCAAAAAACGCTCGGCAAACTCGTAGCCGATGCGGTTGGCTTCCTCCGGCGTGACCTCCCCCGGCTTGAAAGATTGCCGCACCTGATAGGCGATCACATCGCTTTTCTGGCTGCGCCCGGTGGTCTGCTCATACAGACGTTTCGTCAACAGAAATTCTTCGTCCACGGTCAGCGGGCTGCACTGATAGCTGCTGACTAGTTCGCCCTGCTCGGTCTTGTCCGGGTTCTGGATATAGCTGGTATGGTTATGCAGACAAGCCCCGATGGACTTGCCTTTGTTCTTCCGCATAGGAATTAGCCGTGTTGCTGCCAGTGCCATCACCCCCCTGTTACAAAAAGAAAATGCCGCACATCGGCGGCATCAAGATTATTTGAATAGTTTTTCATAATCGGAAGCACCAGCCAGATACATCGCCTTGTAACGGGCGCATTCCAACTCGTTGCAGATTTCATCTAAGGCGAGGTATTGCTTCCATGATTCTTGGCTGATGACGCTCTGCAAGGCTTTCTCAGCCGCTATTTTGGCGTTTTTCAGTCGCTGATAGTTTTCATCCTCACCCAGCATTTCAGAAAAAATCGTGCTGCTGTGCGCAGAATAGCAATCCTCCAATTTCTGGTTTTCCATAGCATCCCTCACAATCCGGCAACCCAGCCACTAAAACGCTCTGCTGCATCTGCAATCAAAGCGCCCATGAAAATCAACACAAAGCAGCCAAACTCAGCCACCAACAAAATCAAAAACTGCATCCACTCCCGGCAGTACAGCGTGTAAAGACCACAACCGAAAATATACAGCATGGGCAGCGCCAGCACGAACGCCGACAGGTTCAGCGTCCATTTCAGCATCAGCGCAAGGAAAGCCGTAAGCAGCCAAAACGGGAAAACGATCATCTTAAAAACGAACCTCATATCTAGCACCTACCTTTTTTTCACCCCGATTATAACGGTATCAACTATTGCGTTGCAAGGATGTCAACCCTTATGTACCCCCGCAGCCCTCCAACTGCGGGAAAAAATTTTAGAGTTCTGCCAGCCGGGAAAGAATCTGCCGACCAATCTCAATTAACTCATCCAGCCGTTGCCGCAGGTCCTCCATGTCGGCGGCGTAGACCCGACCATTTTCATTGGCGGCTTTGGCGTACTGGTTCAGGTTGTTGCTGCACATCTGCAAAAGATATGCCATGCGCCGTAGTTGCGGCAGGTCAAGGTTCAGACAGTAGCCGTCCAGCGACATCTTGCGGATATAGGCACTCAGGCTGCGGATGCCCATGCCCAGCATTTTCTCATAAATGCGGTTCTTCTCCGCCTTTGTGGTTCTCAAGATGATGATCTCGTCCCGCTTTTCCCTCACCGGGCATCACCATCCTTGTCGTAATAACTGCGGAAGGGCTTCACCGGCTCCGGCTTGTCCGATTTTTCTTCCAGTGCTGCCAGCACCGAGGGGCGGCGCGGGGTATCCTCCTGTTCTTCCTCGTCCTGTTCCGGCTCGTGGCTCTTTTCGTCCACATCCAACTGAGCGTTCAGCTCTGCAAGCCGTGCGGACTTTTCGGCCAGTTCTTCCTCCTGTGGGAAGGGCTTTTCCACTTCGATTTGCGCCGCTGCCTGCTGCTGATGCAGAGTGGCTAGTTCATTCTCAGCAGAGTTAATGCGCTCCGGGAAGTTGTTCAGCGAATTATCCAGACGGATAATGTTGCCCAGCGGGTCGGTGCCCAAGGGCACCGGGTACCTCCGCTCACCCTTCAGAATCGCCTGATACTCACTGCGGTAGGTGTCGAAACGCAGGGACAGTTCAAAGCCCCGGTAACTGCCGATGACTTTTTCTTCGGCGTTTGGCAGTTCAGAACAAGCAAGCACCAGACGCTCACCGGCGGTCTTTTTCTCATCGTAGGTCACGCCCTTGATGGTCATGCCGCAGAAACCCTCTTGCACCTGCGGATGGGCGGCGGCAAGCTGTGCGTCCGCTTTCACCCCAGCAATATAGGCGTTCGTTTCCCGAATGTCAGCCGGGAATTTGGTCAGCAGCTTGTCTTGCAGGCGGAATTTCTGGCTCTGGTGGTCGGCTTTCAGCACCTTCAGCTTGGCGACCTGAACGTCCAAGTCCATCTTCTCCTTGATAAGAGGATTTCCGGCACACAACGCCTTGATCTCCGCATAAGACAATGCCTGTTCGTCCACATCATCGCAGGAACGCACCGGGGATTTGGAAGTCATAATTTGGCTGATAAACCGCTGTTTATTCTCAAGGGTCTGAAAGAGGTACGAATCAAATGTGCCTTCGGTGACGTAGTTGAACACCTTGACTTCCTTGTTCATGTTGCCCTGCCGGATGATGCGACCATTGCGCTGGGTCATATCACTGGGTTTCCAGCCGACATCCAGATGATGCACCGCCACAAGCCGGGACTGGACGTTGGTGCCCGCTCCCATTTTTGCAGTGCTTCCGAGCAAAACTCGCACATCGCCAGAGCGCACTTTGGAGAACAATGCCGCCTTTTTCGCTTCGGTGTCGGCGTTGTGGATAAACTCGATCTCATTTTCCGGCACACCGGCAGCAACCAACTTCTTGCGAATGTCATCGTAGACGTTGAAGTTACCGTCATTTTTCGGGGTGGAGAGGTCGCAGAACAAAAGCTGTGTCAGCTTCTGATCTTTGCCTTCCTCCCAGATCTTCAGCACGTTCTGAACGCATATGTTCAGTTTGCTGTTGGGGTCGTCCGGCAGCATGGGGTTCATCAGGCGAACGTCCAAGCCGATCTTGCGCCCATCGTTGGTGACGCAGAGCATATTGTCCACGGACGCATCCACGATGCCGGAGTGGATATCTGCGGCACGTTTGCTCAGTTCCTGCACCATTTCCTTTTGAATTTCGGACGGCTTTGCCACCACGGTTTCAAACTTTGCGACCGGCACCGGCAGATGAAGCTGGTCGCTAGTTTTAATGTCCGCAACCTCCTTGAACATGGACATCAGTTCCGGCAAATTGAAGAACTTTGCAAATCTCGTTCTCGCCCGATAGCCTGTACCTTCGGGCTGGACTTCGTCAAGAGGTTTTCGGTAATTTTTCTAAATTCATCAGGTTGTCCGCAAGGAAGTCCCTTGTAATTTCGTGTCTGCACATATCCTTGAACAGCTTTTCAATCGGCTTTTTGGCGGTTTCGGACTGCTTCACGCACACAATAAAGGTGGTTTTACCAATCTGCACCGAATAACTCGAATTCTGATTTTTCATTGAATTTCTCCTTTTATCGTCATTTTCAAAATTTGGCTGGCAGACTGGCAACTGTGGGTGTACCATGAAGTTCTTGCCAGTCAAAATTTTCTGCCAGCCAAACGGTTTATTCCATCCAAAAGACCTTTTTGCGGCCTTCCACGATCTTGCTTTTCAGAGCATCGCCAAGTTCCCGTTTGGCATCCCGGACAGTTCGTCCGGGGATGCCTCTTTCCAGTGCTGCCTTGTCGATGTCCTCGCTGAACACCTGCTTTCCTCCGGCAAGCAGCGTACAGATCAGGTCTTTAGCCTGCTGGGTCTTGGTTTCCCGCTGCGGCTCGATGCCGGACAGCATTTCATCTGCGGTGATGTCGTACTCGCCGATCCAGCGGAAGCCGCCCTCGTTCCCCAGAGAGAACGCCAGCGACACGCCCGGCGGGGCAAGCGAACTTTTCTCATGGGTCAGGATGCGCATAGTCGGGTCGTGCTTCAGCTTGCCGATGAACATGACGCTGCGCACAGCGGCGGCAATGTCGATGGAGCCGAGACCACGTTGCAGGCTCTGCATCCCGGCTGCTTTGTTCAGGTGCCCAATCAGCAAAATAGCGCAGCCTGTTCGCTGCGCTACCTGTCCCAGCCGCATGAAGATGGGCCGGACTTCGTTTGCCCGGTTCATGTCCACATCGGCGCCGAGATACGCCTGAATTGGGTCAATGATGACCAGTTTGGCGTTATTCTCGATAATGGCTTTTTCAATTCGTTCGTCCGAAAGTGTCAGCTGCACATCGCTGTCGTCAATGACCAGTACCCGGTCAAGGTCTGCACCCGCTTCGATCAGGCGGGGCTTGACCGTATCGCCCAGACCATCCTCGGCGGTCTGATAGATTACGTTGAACGGTTCCAGCCGTTCCATATTGGGCAGCAGCTTTCCGTTAGTGCAGGCAGCGGCAAGGTGCATGGCAAAATAGGTCTTGCCCTCACCGGGATTTCCTTGCAGCACACTTAGCTTTTCGAAGGGAAGATACGGTTTCCAGAGCCAGTTCACCGGGGTCAGTTTCACATCGCTCATGCGGATGATCTTGACGGAATCCTTTTTCGGCGGCTCTTTTAGAACGATGCTTTTGAAATAATTGCGGTTCGGAATCTCTGCCCGGTGCACCAAAACGTCGTTCCAATCCTTCATACAGGGCTGAATGCGGGTCACGTTCATAGTTTCCGGCAGCAGAGCTGCCAGCCGCTTGCAGGCATCCTCTCCGGCTTTGTCGGCATCCAGACAGAGGAACACACGTTCCATGTCTGGGCGTTCAGAAAGAAACTGCCGCAGCGCTTTGCCCGACACCCCGCCCAGTGACAGATAATTGTGCTGCTGCCAGTTTTTCGGAAACAATTCGATGAAGGACAGCAGGTCGATGGGGGCTTCAAACACCATCAACTGCTTATCCGCACCATGGTGCGCAAACCCGAAAGACTTTTCTGCCCCGGCTGCGTCCTGCCGAAACTTTTCCTGAATCCCACGGCTGCTTGCGTAGCGGGGATGCCCGTCTGCATCCCGCCCCACAAAGACCACGTTGTGGTGGGCGGCGTCCTCATAAATATCTCCGGCAGCGATAAAGAAGTTCACCAGCGAGGGGCTGAGTTTCCGCTCCTGTGTCAGATAGTTCAGGATGTTGACATTGGTGACGTTCCGCAACGGCAGACGAAACGCCGGAGAGGGGGCGGGGTCAGTCTCCGGCTGGGCTTCGCCCGGCTCTCCGGTCAGCATCTGCACCGCTTCGGGGAAGGACTTGCCGTAAAACTCCATCACAAAATCGACCGGATAGCCGCCTTTGCTCTGGCTGTGCCGGAACCATTTGTTTCCGCACACGGTCAGGCTGTCGTGGGCTTTCCAGCGGTACTCTTTTCCACTGCGCACCAGCGTTTCGCCCTGTGCCCGGAGAAATTTTTCCAGATCCACCGCATTGGCTTTGTCGATCTGGGCTTGGGTGTAGGTCATGTTCTTTCCTCCTTACAATTCCGGTGTGCTCTTCTGCTGCTCCGGTTTCTTCGGGGCGGCGGTGGCTTTGGCTTCGTGCAGCTTCTTCAGCACGGATTCCTTTTCCGGGGTCTTGCCGCCCGGTGCAGAAAGCTGCTGCTTATTCAGCACCATGTCGATATACTTGCGGATGTTTTTCAGGGCGGAGATGTCCGGCTGCAAGGTTTCCAGTTGGGTACGCAGTTCTGCGCTACCGGATTGCAGCGCAGAAAATTCGGCATCCAATGCCGAAAAATCCACCGCTGTGCTGCCGTTCAGCTTCATCAGAGTGCGGACGGCTTTATTGAAAGCGTCCAGTTCTTCCTTGTGCTGGCTGGCATAGGCGTCCTTTGTCAGCTTGAAGTTCTTCTTGATAAAGGTGTCATGGATGGGCTTCAGCTTGGCATGGACGGCAGCAGCGTCCTTAATCTGGGCGATTGCCCGCATACGGTTTTCGTTCTGCTTCAACTGCCTGCGGAGAGGGGCAGCTATCTGGTTCAGGTTAGAAATTGCAGTGTCCAAATCCTCGATGGTGTTCAGAGAATGGGTTTTCAGGTAGTCCACCGCCCGTTTGACTTCCTCAAAGTCTCGGACAGTGCATTTCAGTTTTGCCTTATCAGACCAATCGCTCCGCTGCTCGTTGCGGAGGTTGAAGTAGTCCACCAGCAAATCAGAAAGCGTGGGCTCCTTTGCCTTTTCCAGAGCGTCCAAAAGAAGCTGCTTCTTTTCAGTCAGGTCTGCGATCCAGCGTTGCAGCCCACGAATTGCGCTGCGAATGGACTGCATCAGGTTGTTGGCCGCACGAATATCCCGGTTCAGATTGCCGAGAAAGGTTTCCACCCCACGCTTTTCCATTTGGTGTGCGGCGGGGCCGAGATGGACGGTCGGTATCTGCTGGATGCCCTGCCGCTCAAAGGAGCGCAGGTCAACACGTTCCGGTCTGCCAGCGGCTTCAAGGTAACGATTGGTAACAACTTCCCAACTATGCCGCCAGACCTCGGCATACTTCTGGTCGTTCCAGTCCACCGTGTTTTCCTTATGGCACTTCCAGTTGCCGGATGGGAGTTGGATGCGCTCGCCGTTCTCGTCAAGGTCGTAAACCTTGCGGGCTTTCGGGAGCCACTTGCCATGTTCATCCATTGCCCGGATGGTCAGCAGAATGTGGGCGTGTGGGTTGCCATCTCCCTTGTCGTGGATGGCAAAATCGGCAATCATGCCCTTGGATACGAATTGCTCCTGACAAAAATCTTTAAGCATGGGAAGATACTGTTCTTTCGGCACCTCCACTGGGAATGCCAGCACGATGCGGCGGGCAAGCTGGGAGTTCCACTGGTTCTCCACAGCTTCTACGGCGTTCCAGAGCGTTGCCCGGTCTGCATATCCGGGCGGCGCATGGGACGGCAGCATGATCTCGGCGTGGACAAGTTCTTTCTTCTTGTTGTAGAATTTCGTTTTCTGGTCGTACTCGCTGAACAGCCGTTCGCCGCTCTGGTAAGCGGCCCCGGCAACAGCGGACTGCCCTTGGCTGCGCTTGACGATGGTGATTTTGAAATGCGGACACGGAATAGGCATCACCCCCAAACAAAAAGACCGCCCAGCAAGATTGCTCTTGATGAACGGTCTGGAATCGTATTCGGTTTTGCTCGCCGCCTTGGAACGGAGTGCCGTGCGCTTCGGTCTTAGGCGGGAGCCGCAAAAGGATAGCTGCAAAGCAGCGCAAGGAAAATGCAGTTTTCCTTGGGATGGAATCGGGCTGGCGCACAAACGCCAGCTTCGATTTCATCGAGCCATCTGCAAGACCGCAATTTCACACAAAGGGGTCCCCGGAAAAGCATCGAAGATGATTTTATGGGGAAGAGGAGGAACTGCGGAGTGAATGAGCATTTGTGCTTTTGCACAGATGCGAACGATACGCAGCAAGTGACGACGAGGTGTATAATTGCGCCCTTTATTCTAAAGGGTTTTGAACGTTAGGGTTTTGAACGTTGCTGCGTTCGTGAACATCATGCACCATCTTTGCAAGTGCCAGCACGACTTCCGGTTGACGGAACGAGATTTTCAGAAGCTCCATCACCTGATCGTCGGTTAATTCTCCCGGACAGACCAGAAAGCTTTCCAGCATTCCGGCACGGGTGCAAAGGCGATGCACACGCTCTCTCCGGTTCAGCTCCGACATTCTGCGTTCAAGGATCTTCTCCCGGTGCTGGCAAGAGCGCAGCTTTTGCTCTGCTTTGGCTTTTTCACTACGGAGGTATGCAAGGTCGGTTTTGGGTTGGGTCATGGCATCACGCTCCTTCTTATAGCAAAAAGGTAGTAAAGCAATAATTTGCCCTACTACCTTTTTGCTTTTTATTCTATTGGAACTAGCCTCCCTACAATTTCGACTTTGTTCAGATTGTCAAAATCATATTCATAAATTGAGGCAATGATTAGTTGATTTTCGGAGAAATCTCTTTTCAAAATGCTCATCATCAATTTTATGTTCTCCTGATCAACTTCCTTTCCTGTGGGTGAGTCCAAAAGAATTGGAAGCTTCATGCCCAGGTTTCTCTCAATAGCTAAAATATAAGCAAGACGGAAAGAAAACACCGTTTTGTGAAGAACTGCACCAGACAGTTCTTTTAGGTTTGAAGTAAAAAGGTACGAAGGCTGAATGGTTTCTGTATCGCTCAGTCCTAATTCGCTAGCATATCGAAGGATGTCTTGATATAGGCCCATTACAACGGCATTGTTGCTTTTTGTTTTCTCTCTTATTTCGGTACGAACAAGTTTTAATTGTTTTTCTGATTTTTCCAACTCATTTTTTATAGCTACTGCATTCATTGGCATTGCAATAATCTGTTTATCAAAAATCTCCGCAAGATTTTCTGATTTAAGAAAAGAAAGTTGCTCATCCTCTGAAGCTTTGGATTTTTCTTTTGCAGCCAGTTGATTTTCCAAATCCAGTAGCTCAGCCGAAAGCATCTTTCGCTTTGAAATTAAAATTTCAATAGAATCATTCAATCCTAAAATATTGTCCTCAGTAACTTGGATTTGATTTCCTTGTGCATCTTGGACAATCAATTTCATTTCTGACACAAATTTCCGAAAGTTTTTATTGCTGGATAAAGTTTTATCCACACGCTTGAGTTCTCTTTTTATTCCACCTATTTGAAACAAAAGCTGTTGAATCTCATTTGTGGCCTGCTCACTATAGTTTTCTGTCACTAAGCTTCCCATTGTGGCTTCAACTTGTTCTCTATACTGCGCAATACTAAACATTTGCTTGTATTTTGATATATCTCTTTCAAGCTTAGCTTCTTCCTGAAGTAGTGCAGAACAATCACAGCCAGAGAGACCACGTATCAATTCCTCAATATTAAAATGGACACTTCCGATAACAGTTCCTCGATTTAATAAGGTCCATCCCTTTTCTTGATCGATATAAAAAGCTCCCAATAAATTCTTTAAAATGACTTCATCTGTGCATCCGAACAATAGTTCATGAAGTTCTTTTTCTTGTGCCGGGAGAACAAAGGTGGCTTTTTCTTTTTTATAGGTCAGCTCTAAAAAATCTTTATTGTAGCGGATAGCAACGATGTCGCCCAAATTCTCGCAGTTGAGATGCGATTCTACCTCACATTGATCAAATCGCATTCTTTTCGTGCTGGGAATATTATATCCTAGCGAATACAGCATCAGTCTTAGCAGTGTGGTTTTTCCACAACTGTTTTTTCCGCTATGGATTAAATTAGCTCCATCCGAAAAATTTATTGTACGTTCGGAAAGACCTTCTTTAATACGAATACTTTGAAATCTCATAGGTTCACTCCTTTCTTTACGCAGTCTATTTTTCGCCGTTTAGTTATAACATTATAGAGAATAATTTTAACCAATGGTTCCTGAACTTCATCATCTATTCCTGCATCATCAAATCCGTATATGTAATTTTTCCAATAAGAATCAATAAATTCAAAGAGTATTTCTTTGTTTCTTTTATGTTCTGTTTTTGCTTTGAATGAATTGAAGTCACTTAAAATATCCTTGAAAAATTCATATCTTTCGCAACAGCTGGAGATAAGGTCTTTGTACTGGTCGACGACATCATCATAGATATCCGAATCCAAATACTCGACAAATTCTTCACTTGGCTCAACATCTGTGATGATTACCAGTATAGGCCAGATGAGATCTTCTTTTTTTAAGCGGATTTCGGCATCTTTCTTACTCCCATTGTGATCTAAATCATTTTGCCAAGTCATCATAAGTTTTTTGCTGATACCCGGAGTAGAAAGCTGTAGCGTCCCGATAAAATTCTCGATTTCTCTTAAGACATATTTGTATCTTTCGTCTTCGTCGTCTGTCTCAAAGGGAAGTGTTTGAATTAAAAGCTTATTTGTATCTAATGGATTGTCCATACTTTCAAGATAATCATCAATTATTTTACGGGAAGATTCCGGCAAAGAGTCATATGTCCGATATGAAGGAGGGCCGGAGAATATTCCTTTCGATGCATCATCATTAAATGGATTGAATGAATTTGTAATAAAAATAAGCTGTTTTGCTTTGGCTCTTTTCCCTCCTTCAGATAAAGTCAGTAACGCTTTCTTTAAATTCTCACGTACCTTACGAAAATCACTGCTTCCTTTTTGAACACCTTTTGCTTGAGCTAGAATTCTTTCGCCATCCTTGAGCTGAAGCTCAATATCTTCATAATTTCCCTCAATTCTAATTGTTTCAAGGCTTTTTATGTTTTTTAACATCAGAATAATCGCTGCATTTATCTGAAAGTCAAAGCCAAACATAACTGGATCTGCGCGTCGATTAACAGGAGAAGCTTTATCTTCCATATTTACTCACCTTAATCCTTATGATCACCATATTTTATATGGCCGCTTTTAGACGTTCAGACTTTTCAGCAACGGTCCGATCAATATATTTTTTCCAAAATGGAGCTTCTAAAATATCTCTTTGAGATTCGCACTCGACAAGCAAATCTCTAACAGTTTCGGGGTTTGCCTTATTTGCATCAAACATTGCAACGAAGTATTTCTGGAACTGTGCGAGTGTTAACGGCACAATGTCAAGACGCTGTTTCACATCGTCTTTTGCATACCAGATACCATGTCGGAAAGTCTCTGCCGTGTTGGTATCAATCCTCACTGCAATAAACATTCCATAGACGGGCTTATCATATTTAAGAACTGCATCAGAAACGTGGCGACGGACAGGCTCGCCCTCCATGGCTTCCTGTCTGGAAGAAGTAGACATTGTAACCTCGGTCAAAATGGTGAAATCCTCAAATTCACAGTACAGATCGCCCTTGCCGCCACCTGCTGCCGAAACAGGCATAAAATCGGAATCTAGTTTGAAACCACGCACTTCATAGGGCATATTCACCAGATGGTCAATGGCTAACGATGCTCTCCAAAGTGTCCATTCTAAGTAAGCCGGGGTTTCGTCTTTGGGAACTTCAATCGCATTGTCTTCGTCGTATACGGTTTTCCCACCGCCTTTGATCAAAAGAGACATATAATCAGAGATTTCTTTCCACTGATCACACTGTGCTTGGGCATATTGGATCTCATCGGTCTGGGCAATGATGCTTTCAAGCCGACGACGAGCAATGTTGATTTCTGCCGGAGTGTCCAACGGAAGATCGGAGATATCAAAAGCAATCCGGCGTTCTTTCATTTGACGCATCAAATCATTCAGAACGGATTTCGCTACATTTTCGTTGTCCGTTGGAAGTGGTGCACCGTTGCAAAGCAGGCGGTACTCATCAATAAGCGGCCTTGTACTCACCGTACTTTTTGCTAAAGCCTCAGCCAGTAGATGTTTAGCGGGTGCAATAATAAGACCGCGCCCCTTACGTTGCAAAACACCAGAAATACGAAGGTAACGCATGTTCATATCTGCATAGTCCACGAAATTTCCAGACTTTCCTTTATAATCTTTTCCTCGTAGTTTAATTTCATTTTTGTCAAACACATTTTTAGAGGAAGCTGTCGATCTTCTTTTTCGAAGATCAAGAATTTTGTCAACAACATTGGAAAGTCCGTCTTCTGGTGTTGTAGTATGTCCCCATAGTGCAAATTCAATACGACTCAACTCCGAAGTTCCAGTACGCTTTTCAAGTTCTACCATAATGGCAAGAATCCAGCGTAACGGAGAGAAATGACTAGTTCCTTTATTCACCGCAACCTGTTCTACACTCATTGCGCGAAGAAAAAACTCTTGAATTGCTGGATAAGTGTCCGCTTTCAAAAAAGCTCGTCCAAATGGCGTGATGTCATCTAGTGGCCCCAAATCTGACTGTTGCCCCTCTGACGAGTTCAATTTGGGATAAATCAAGCCACTTCTTGAAAATACCAATCTCCATTTTCTCGCATGGCTTCCAGATTCATCTTTTCCCTCTTCATTATGGATTATTCCTTTTTCATTCAAAAGTTTGGTAAATTCTATCTCGTTTTCTTTTCGAAGATGTCCTACAAAAGGTGATTCTGAGAACACTCGGAATCCATCCATAATTCTATTGGGGTTTCGCATGCCATTATTTCCGACCATCCAAATTACAATTGGTTTCCCCATCATTTTTCCTTCTCTCTTTTTAATAGCCTACAAAAAGATACTCTTGCACAGCATTTCGATGTGTTTTGGCTTCATTCTGATTACCAAAAGAGTATCTATAATCAACTGGAATTACTTCAACATGTTTTTTATATCGAGCCATAATTTCAAGCATTTCATCCTGGGTCGGAAGGCTGTTGGAAGAATATGACACAATCAAGATACTGTTTGCAAATTTCTTAAAGAGCTTGTCAAAGGCATCCGCCGCACCTTTTCTAGTCGAAAAAGGTGTCGGATAGGATTTGAACTTCTTTGTCTGAGTGTGTTCTTGAATCTCAACGCCTTTCCAGTCGCGAGCAAGACCCTCAACGAAATGATACCGTCTAACATATTCATTGTCCGATAAGGGCGAATAGTAGGGGGGATCCATATAGACTAGATCAGCTTTTTCCGTGCGGAGATTCATTGCATCACCGTGCTTAGAACTGCACTCTCTCCCATTATCAAAAACAGCTTTATTTACAGCATCAACAGCTTCCATAAATTGCTGCTCAAGACTTTTTTGCAAATCCTTTCTTCCGTCATTATAGCGATTCCCGGTATAGGTGAAAATTCCACGGGGACGCTTTTTAGTACACGCACGAATCAGTGCAGTCATAGCTATGGCGTGTTTGTAAGGATCTTTAATTCCTGCAATGTTAGTACGAAGGATATCGATCAGTTTGTTTTCTTCATCGGTGTAATACAAATCTTTAAATGTGGTTTCAACGAAATGATCGGGTTCTTTTTTCTTGAGCAGTAGTTCTTTAGCTTCTTTTTCCGACAAGAGAACGTGGCTGTTTTCAATCATTGCCTTGGTAAAAGTTGCGGACATCGCCATGTAATCATTACTGATCACAGATTTGCCCTGAGACTTAAACATATATCCAACAATGCCAGATCCAGAAAAAAGATCAACTGCTGTTTCAAATTCAAACTGAGATGCAATCGCCCAAATTTGAGAGAGCAGCTTACTCTTCGACCCCATAAAGCGTGTCGGTGGATAAAAGGATACCTGCTGTGGCAAAGGTTCAGGAGCCAACCTTATAAGGCTCTGTCGCTTGGGCAGAGCCGTTACGACAACATCTTCGCCTTTTCTCGTGTTACCGTTGCAAGAGATATGACGTTTCGTCTGAATGACATCAATTTTGAAGGGTGAGTACAATTCATGAACCAGCGGATGATTAGAATTTGTTAAAACAATGGTGCAGCCCATCTCATGCAAACGCATCACCATTTTTGCAAGCTCAACATGGTCTTCTTCGTAGAATTGTTCCTTAGTATACCGTTTGAAATCCGAGTATTCAGAGATCGGAAGATACGGAGGATCCAAAAAAACAAAATCACCTGGTTGTGCATAATGCTCTAGCACTAATAGATAATCACCGCAGACAATCTCAGCATTCTGCAAGGCTTTAGATGCTGCGTGCAAATTTTCTTCATCGCATATTTTAGGGTTCACATACTTTCCATAGGGAACATTAAACTGACCTTTTCGGTTCACTCGGTACAAGCCATTGAAGCAGGTTCGGTTCAGGTAGATTGTTCTCGCAGCCGCCTCTGCTGGAGCAAGATTGTTCCAGTCCAGAGATCGGACTTGATAAAACATCTCGCTCGTGTTCTCATATTTTTTTAGATAAGAGATCACGTTGTCAACATCGTTTGCAACCTGACGATACATATTAATCAGTTCCGGGTTGCTGTCTGCAATGATCGCATTTTCAGGCTGTAACGCAAAGAAAAGTGCGCCGCCACCAAAAAACGGCTCAATATATCTTCCATAGCAGGAGGGCACTTTAGGCAGCAGGTCATTTAGCATTTGCGTTTTTCCACCAGCCCATTTCAAAATAGGCTTTGCATGAACAGAATTGAGCTTTTTTGCAGTATTATCCATAGTTATGCCTCCCTCCTTTCAATTATCAGATTTTACAGTGAGTTCCATAATATCACTAATGTCACACTGAAGTGCTGTGCAAATCTTTACGAGCACATCTGTTGTAACATTCTCATTTTTTCCAAGTTTGGCCATGGAAGTATGGCTGATCCCGGCCGCTACACATAGGTCCTTCTTCTTCATATCCCGGTCAATCAACAGCTTCCAAAGCTTTTTATAACTTACTGACATTGATTTTCTCCCAATGCTAATTTTCCACAATCTTGGAATCAAATTCCGCAATCGCTGAATTTCAATCATTAGTATATCATGCCGTATTGACCATCTCAAGAACAACAGTGAAAAAACACAAAATAAAGTTCAGCAGGTGCTTGCTTACAATCAACTGCTGAACTTCGTCTTCTATCTTTTCAGCACTTAACCCTTAATGAAGACCATGAATCGCAATTTCTGCACCCCTGACCTGATACGTCACCCCGCCCACTTCGCCCCTTGCCTTCCTCTGGCACACCTCCGGGTGCTGCGATGCAAGGGCATCAAGCTGCTTCTGCAAGGCGGGATTCAGTGTAAACACGCTGCTTGTTCCGTCCTCGCTGGCGTAGATCATGGTTTCCAGCTTAAACATCGTCAATCAGTTCTCCCTCCTCGGATTCGTCAAAGATGGTCGATCCCCAGTCCTCGTCCTCCTCGATGTCCTGCATCAGGAGCAGCATGTTGGTGTAGCACTTCATCTCAGCGCGGACAAAGTAGAACATCTGGTCGTACCAGTCTGCCAGCGTTTCGTCCTCCAGCTTCCGGCAGAAGTCATACACCAGCTTGTTCTGATTAGGGGCAACCGTCAGCCCGGCAATCTCGTACAGCCGCTTGCGTGTCAGTTCCAGATCGGCGCAGCCATAGGTGTAGAGCAGCTTCTTTTCTTCAAACGTCAGTCTCATAGACTTGTTCCTCCGTATTAAAAAAGGGCCCGCCCTGTGCAGACCCGATGTAACAAAAAGACCGCCGTGCATTGTGCAGGGCGGTCTTGAACTCAGGATTGGAGAAAATCCCGGAGTTCCTCAGCGAAAAAGGAGATTTTTGCGATAGCAGCTATCGCTATGTAAGGCAAGACGAAAACCACAAATACAGGACTTTCTTTTCGTTGATGTTCATGTTCATAGTAGATTCCTCCGTAAAATAAATTTAGGGACTGCGAATAGTCCCTATGTAACACAAGAGCCGCTACTGCTTCTGCAATAACGGCTCTTTGACTTCGTATTCAGTTTTAATCGGCGTAGATCAGCTCGCCCTTGATAGCTTCCTCAGCCTGTGCAACACAAGCGTTCATCTGGCGAACCCATTCGATTTGGTTCTCGGCTTTGAGCTGTTCCGTCACGCCGTATGCCTTTGCAAGCTGTGGCACGATGATTTCCATACGCTTCTTGGCGGTTTCCTCAATCTCCGCACAATGCTCATAGAGGGTTTCATTCAGCACCATGTCAGAGAACAGGACTGGGTTAGCCAGTCGCAGATACTCCTTTCGCATCCGTCCCCACTTGCCGAGACGGATATTCGGATTTTTCAGCTTGATGTCGGGGATGTAGTAGTCTCCACATTTGATAAAGTTCAGTTCCATATTAAGCACCTTTCTTTCTGTGATATTCCTCCCTGCGTTTGGCAAGGGTAGTTTCATAGCGTTTGATTGCATCGGGGTCTCCGGCTTCTGCATCTGCTTTCATTTTCTGATAGCTTCTGACGGTAGCTTCACTCTGATACTTTCGCATTTCAGCCAGCTTCTTTGCAGCTTCTTCATCGGTCTTGGCAAGCTCTACAAGTGCTTCACGCTCTGCCTTTCGCTTGGCAGTCCTTGTTCTGGTATACTCAGCCTTGCGTTCTGCCATCATAGCGGCATATTCGGGGTCTGCCGCCATGCGTTCTTCCTCACGCTCCTTTTTTCGCTGTCTGGCTGCGGCTTCTTTTTCCTTTAAGGCTTGCCATTCCTCGGCTGCTTTCGGGTCTGTCTTGGCGGCTTCTTTCAGCTCCTTTCGGGAAAGTTTCTTCTGCCTGTTGGCTCGTTCTGCCCGTTTACGCTCGGATTCGAGAAGTTTTTCACGCTGTAAGCGTTCTTTTTCTTCCATTTGGGCGATATAGGCAGGGTCGGCTTCTCTGGCTTCCTTGATTTTCTGCTGTCTGCGGTGGTTTCGCTCACGCTGTAAGGCGAGTTTGCGTTCATATTCGGCTATGGCTTCCGGGTCTCCGGCTTCAACAGCTTTCATCAGTTCAGCTCTCTTTTGTTTCTGTACTTCGGTTGAACGCTTTGCCTTTTCCTGTTTCTTTCGTAACTGCTCGGCTTCAATGGCGGCAATGCGTTCTTCTTCGGAAACAGTCTCAACAGGGGGATAGTAGTTGCCGATGAAGTTGAAATAAATGTCGATGTTCTGCTGACGGTAAACGGTACGACCACCTGTGGCTTCATGGACTTCCACTCTGTCAATAAAGGCATAGAGCATGGTGTCCGTCAGTTCCTCGCAGTTTCGGTATTTGTTGACTAAGGCGATAAAGCGGTTGGTGTCGATTTTCTCAACTTCTTCCTCTTGTATCTGCCCCTGCAATTCCTCAACACGCTTTTCCAGCATAAGCTGTTCTTCGTCGTACTGCTGTATCATTCTCTGTGCCTGTCGCTCCGGCAACAGACCGCTGATAGCACTGTCATAGAGCTTCTGTATCTTTGCGTCCAGTTCAGCCATTCGTTTCTTGGCTTCGTCAATTTCCTGCTGTCCGTTGTTGGCTGACTTGGATTTGTTCTCATTCCATACGGTCTTGAGCTGGGAAATAAACTCCGCTTCGTTCTCAATGACATATTGGCTGACTGCTTTGATTGCCTGTAAAATTGCCGCTTCCAGAGCAGAGGTTTTAATGAAGTGGGAAACACATTCATTGTTCTTGTTTCGATAGTTGCCACATTGAAAAGCAGAATCAGAATCATAGTGCTTTTCGCTTTGCTTGGCATCGGGACTGATAAATCCCATTCGTGAACCACAATCCGCACAATAGATCATGCCGGATAAACGGTGGGAATAAGTTCCGTTTGCGGCTCTCGGCTTTGCACGGACACGGAGCTTCTGGGCAATGTCCCATGTGTCTTGGTCAATGATGGCTTCGTGGGTATCGGGGAATATCATCAGTTCTTCCGGCGTTGCGGCTCTGCGTTGCTTTGTTTTGAAGTTTTCGCAGATAGATTTGCCCAACACGGTATGACCGAGATATTCCTGCCTGTCCAGAATATAGCCTACGGTGGTAGCGTTCCAACGATAAGGGTCTATGACGGTTCTGTGTCTGCAATTTTCGGGAGAATACTTTGCCGTATATGCAGAGGGTATCAGCACCTTTTCTTCGGTTAGTCGCTCCGCAATCGCAGTAACACCCACACCTTGACAGGCAAGACGGAACACCTTTCTCACAACCTCGGCAGCCGGTTCATCTACAACAAGGGTCTGCTTATCGCCATTGATACGCTTGTAGCCATAGGGGATAGCACCGCTACACCTTAATCCCTCTTTCATTCTGGACTTAAAGACAGCCTTGATTTTGTTGCTGGTGTCTTTGGCGTACCACTCGTTCATGATATTCAAAAACGGAGTGAAGTCATTTTCGGTTGGATTGGCACTATCTACATTGTTGTTGATAGCGATAAAGCGAACACCCTTTTTCGGGAATACAATCTCGGTGTAATATCCGACTTGCAGGTAATTTCTACCAAATCTCGATAGGTCTTTTACCACCAGAGTGTCCACTCGTCCGGCTTCGATTTCTTCCAGCAGGGCGGTAAAGCCGGGGCGGTTAAAATTCGTGCCTGAGTAACCATCATCATAGAAATGGCGGATATTTCTCAGTCCCTTTTGTCGGGCATATTCTTCGAGATACTTTTTCTGATTTAGGATGGAGTTCGATTCGCCAGCCTGTTCATCGTCTCTGGATAATCGCTCGTATAGAGCTGTGATTTTGATTTCTTCTTTCTTTGCCACGGTTTTGCCTCCCTTCTGTATGTAATTTGCGTTGATAAAACGCTACCTTTCTCTATCCTCGTGTATTATAACCGTTCGGATCGGTTACGACATAGGAACTATGGCATTGCAGGAGGTTCGGTTTCAGCCAAAATCTCGTTTTGCCAGAGCCGGAGCCGCCGACCACCAGCACATTTTTGTTCCGGGCGTTCTTGGGGTCAGGTGGACGATTGCTCATCATTAACCGCTCTGTCTTGGTTAAAATGATGTTGTCGGAAAACTTGGGAGCCATGAATGGTTCAATGTCTTTCGCACTGCCCCACCGGGCAGAGCCGTACTCCATGCCATGACGGTACTTCTTGGCATTTTTGCCACGCAAATAGACCGCCAGCCGTAACCCCGCGCCGCAGCACAAACCCACCAGCAAGTCAAGCGGATGCAGGCTGGGCAGAGGGTTTGCAAACGCCATCGGGATGGTGCCCATCATAGACATAATGCGTTCGCCCAGTTCTTTTCCCTCGGCAAGCCGCCACGCTTCACCAAAATTTGTTGCCACCAGTCCCAGCAGAAGATAAGGCAGATACAGCGCCAGCAGCTTTGTCAGCTTTTTCGTGGTCACAATCCACGCTCCTGTTCCTTGTGCCGGACTTTGCCGGGGAGTTCTGCCGCCGCCTGCACCAGTTCCTGCAACCGTGCCAGTACCGAGGGGCGTTTGTCCTTGTTCAGCAGGGATGCCGAATACTCTTTGAACGCCGAGTTGAAGGCTTCTGCGTCCGGGGCTTTGAAAAAGACCAGATACCGGGGCGGCACCTCGGAGGTGTCCTTGCGGATAGCGTAGTCGATGCCGTACTTTTTGGCATAGCGTTCCAGCCCACGGATGCCGGTCTTGCTGATCTCCACGCTGGATACGCCCCGGTTCTGCCGCAACAAGGTGCGGACGCTCTGCTTACCTTGGGATGCCTTGGACTGGTACAGCCGAAACGCCGCTTTAACTGCCCGCAGGACAGTCCGGGCAGACAGCTTTGTGGTGGAGATCATAATGTTGAATGACTTCTGTTCGATTTCTTCCTGCACTGCCATCACCTCCCGTGCAGCAGGGTGATTTTAGCGTTCATGATCTGCCGGGGGCTTGATGCGGGGCTTTTCTGTGGGCGGTTCATCAGGCACCGGCAGCACCAGCAGACGGTTGCCCAATTTGAGAAAGGCTTCCGGCTGATGGAAAAGCTGCTCATACTTCTGCGCCAGTTCCGGGGTCAGGGATGCAAAATCCTCCTCGCCCAGACCCACTACCAGAAAGTCTCCGGCAACGGCATCATACATTTCTCCGTTTTCATCCCGAAGGGCACGGTTCAGGGGCAGTCTCATGAGCTTGCCCTCGTCATTGCAGATGATGGCCACCGGGTCTGCAAAGGGGTAAACAGCATCAATCGAGCCGCCCACTGCCTGCTGCAAGGCTTTCAGGTCGTTATCGATCTCGACCTGCTGCGGATACTGTCCCGGTGCAATTTTCAGCACCGACAGAGTGTTCTCTTCCATGTGAATCCTCCTTTCCATTCGGCTCGATTTCACCGCTCCGTGCCGCCTGCATCAGAGCCGCCACGAAGAATCCGAAAAAGGCACCCGCCTCAAAAAATGCGAAACCGATAAAAAAGTTCAGCATGGCACACCTCAGTCGATGCAGATGCAGGTCAGCTTCTGCCCATCTGCCATCAGGGTGGTGCTGTGGCTTTCCAGATAGGTCTGAAAGCGGTAAATGTCCTCCACCGTCAGGGACACGATGGTACTGTGCCCATCGGTGCGGTAGAAGATGACCGGGCCGGTCAGGTACCGCTTGCCTGCCAGTTTGAGGACCTGCGCCGGATTGTAGCTGATAAACAGCGGTGCACCCTTTACGGAAATCAGGGCATCGTCCTCGTCAAAACAGGGCAGAACGGAAGGAGCATCCTCCTCCATGATAATGGTCAGTTCCATGTCCGGGCCGATGGCGGCAAGGTAGACATTCTCGCTTGCCATTTCGCTCAAACAGGATGCCGCCTGTTTCAGCATGGACAGGATGTTCACATCCACCGTGATCTGCGGAGCATGGGGTGCGGAGTGAAAAGGAATCGTATTGTTCATAGGCGTTACCTCCAAATTTTTGCAAACAAAAAAGACCCCATCGGGTCTTGCGTTACGGGTCAGCGTTCGTTGTGACGCTGCTGCTTTCTCTGCCACGCATCCAGAAGCTGAATGATTTTTTCTTCCATTTGCCGAGGCGTATAGCTGCGTGGAAAGTATTTTCGCAGGATGTCGTTTTTGATAGTTACAGTGTCCTGCTCACTCTTCTTTTCCTGCCCCAAAATGTCAAACGCTTTTTTATAGGTGAACTCACCACACTGCGCCATCTTCTTTAGTTGCTGAGCCTGCGATACAGATGGGGCATTTTGGGTACCATCCATGGCTTCTAAAAAATCCCGCTGTTGGCTTTCGTCCAGATAGGACAGTTCCACAGCGGGATTGAAGGAGATCTTCTTTTCGTCTACCATGTCCAGCAGTTCCGGGATGAGGTTGGTCAGACGGATAAAGCGCTGGACTTGTCTGCCGCTTTCTTCGTTTCCTTTTCCAACCAAATCAGCCGCCTCCAACTTCCCGACAACTTGTCGGGAAGTTAAATCTGACCTAGCACCTTGGTTTTTTAGAGCTTCCAGCTTCATTTTGTAGGCGAAAGCCCTCTCGCTGGGCAGAATGTGTTCACGCTGTAAATTAGAATCCACCATCAATATCACAGCAGCATCGTCCGACATCTGCCGCACAATGACCGGCAGCGTGTCCAGCCCGGCAAGTTTAGCCGCATACTGACGGCGATGCCCGGAGATGATCTCATAGCCGTCACCGTCCGGGCGAGGGCGGGCGATCAGCGGAGCCAGCACACCGTACTGTGCGATACTTTCCACCGTCCGGGTCATGGCTTCATCGTCCAGCACTTTGAAAGGGTGGTTGGTGAAGGGGTGTAGCGCATCAATGGGAATCTGCTGTACCTGTTCCCGCTGTTCCTCCTGTCTATTTTCCTCGGTGGAGAACAGGTCATCTAGCCCTTTCAGAGCTAAGTTTCCGCTGTCGATCGGCATCCGCCAGCACCTCCTTTGCAAGAGATTTGTAGGCCTCTGCCACCTTGCCCTTTGGGTCATAGGCAAAGATGCTTTTGCCTGCCGCACTGGTTTCTGCCGCACGGACGGAGCGGGGAATGGTCTGCTCAAACACCTTCAAGTGCTTTCCGTATGCCTGCCTGATCAGATTGCTGATTTGTTTTCCGTAGTTGGTACGGCTGTCGGTCATGGTCAGCAGAATGCCCTCGATTTTCAGCTTCGGGTTGATCTGCCGCCGGACTTTCTGGACGGTCTGCAAAAGCTGTTCCAGACCTTTTGCGGACAGGTATTGCGCCTGTACGGGAATCAGGGCGGCGTCTGCCGCCGCCAGTGCGTTGATGGTGAGCATCCCCAGCGAGGGCATACAGTCCAGCAGAATAAAATCGTACTCCCGTTTGGCACTGTCCAGCACCTGTTTCAGCATCTTTTCCCGGTTCATGCTGTTCACCAATGCCACTTCCAGCCCTGCCAGTTCAATGTTGGCCGGGATCAGGTCGACGCCCTCTGCGTGGTGCAGAATGCCCTCGCCGGGCTGGATGGGCTGGTCGTTCATGGCTTTCTGCATCAGGGTGGAGAGGGTGGTGGGCAGTTCGTCGGGCTGCTGCCAGCCCATGCTGATGGTCAGCGACCCCTGTGGATCAGTGTCCACCAACAGGACTTTTTTGCCCTCCATCGCCAGCCCGATGCCTAGATTTTCACAGGTGGTGCTTTTCCCCACACCACCTTTTTGATTGGTGACTGCGATAATCGTAGCTTTCTTTGCGATAACATCACCCCACTTTCGGTGAACCGCGCGCAAAGTCGTGGTTCGTTTTGTTCTGATAGTAGAGGTTCATGGTGGTGGGCGCATTGTAGAGCATCGCCAGCAGATACTGCTTCATGTTCCGTACCGGGGCGGTGTTTTCTGCCAGACAACCCAGCACGAAACGGATGTGGTCGGCGTTCAGCTTTTTCAGCCGACTGCGTACCACCTCGGTGGGCTTATCATCTCCGGCGATCCGCAACATCTTGCGTTTGGTGGAACAGGTATCCACAAGCAAGTCTACGATCTGATAGATGGTGTCCTCATCGTCCGGGCAGAGCCGGAGCAGGAGGTCCACCTCCAAAGACTGATAAAAATAATCCTCAAGCTGCTCCCGGATGCCCCCGGAATAGATAGGGTCAGGATCGTTCCACTCTGTCTTATTCTTATCAGTATTACTTGCTTGCGGTTTTAACTGCTCCAGAATTGCGCTTTCGGCAGCACCAGAATTGCTGTTTGGGCAATTCTGTACTTGCGCTTTTGGCAAGCCGGAGGAAAAATCCTTGACGTAAATCAGGCTAGGTCTGCCCAGACCACGGCGTTTACGCTCGATGAGGTCCATGTCCTCCAGTTCCCGGAACAGCTTGATCGCTTTGTGTTCGGCACAGCAGAGAGATTCCTGCACTTCCCGGACGGTGTAAATGATATACACTCGCCTCTGCTCGTCCAGCCAGCCGTTCTTGACCGACAGGCTCATGCGGTCCAGCAGGATGCCGTACAGTGTCCGGGCATCGGTGGAGAGCTGCCGGAAGCGGTGGTCTTGGAACAGAGCCTTGGGGATGCGGAAATAGGAGAACAACTCGCCCGACTGACCATAGAAGTAGTCGTAACTCATTGTATTAACGGATCATCATCTCACGGTCTGCGGCACCTTTCATATACATGGCTTCTGCGATGTCACATTCTGCCAATATGACGGCGGATTCCAAATCAAGGTACTTGCGTTTCTGCTCATCGTTCAGCATCCGAAAGAACTCCCGTTCGATTGCGTCACGCTTACTTGCTGCCAGTTGGTAGCGCGGTGTTTTCAGCAGCTCCTCCCATTCAGGCTGTACGGCTTTGTTAAAATAGTTCAGCATAAAGTCTTTATCCATTGGCATCCTCCTTTTGAAATGTTTTGTGGGTAAAAACAAAAGCGCAGCTTCCATTCATTGAGAGTAGAAGTTGCGATTTTACGGTATATCGTATTTTATTGTGAATTGGGATGCGATACATCTGAACCCCATGTGAGCTATATCTCAAGGGCCTGTAGCTCACTTGTCCGCCAACCACATTACATCCCAAATCGCTTCATCCTGAAAATCAGCGGATTGGAAACCATACTTGCGACCAAGAAAGGCCGTTGGGATGGCAGGTTGTTTTATATGGACGAATATACGTTGATTTTTCTTTTCTCACGGTGCATAAGGTGTGCACAAAAGCGAGACTGTTGGGAGAGCGTTCGGTTCGCATCCGAGAGGTCAAGGGTTCGAATCCCTCTAGGTCCACTTTTAGCAGCAGCGTAATTTTAACGCTGCTGCTTTTCTTTTGCGTACACATAAGTCACACGCTGGCTTTGTGACCCGGAGGGATTCGAACAGCACGACCCTGCTGCAGGCAGGGCAAGCACTTCGCTCTCCTGCAGTTCCATCTGGTAGCTGTCTTTTCCTGTCATGCTTTCAACATTCAGTCCGTAAGGATCCGAGCCTCCTGTGCTGCTGTCAGCAAGACTTTTGGTGCCGCAAGCCATCAGAACTATAAGCAGGAGAAGCGAGACCGTCCTTATTTTCTGTTTCTTTGCAGGGTCTCCTATTCTTTATCCAGTTATCTAAAAATTGCATCTGCTCTTTTGTATGAAACCAGTGCTCTCCGCCCGGCATAACGGTCAGCTCTGCGTTGTTCTTTTTTGCAAAGGCTTTTATGGTTTCCATGGAGGTCAGATCATCCTTTTCACCATACAAAATGTGGGTAGGGATCTCCCATGAAACCGGATGCTCTCGGACATAGCAGAGATATTTCCACGACAGCGTTTCTCCAAATGTTGTGGAAATTTCCAGTTTCTCTGCAAGTTCTGCTTCAGAGACGTCAGCCCATTGCATCATATTGCAAATCAGTTGCTCCATATCAACTACTGGAGAAATAAAATAAGCGGTATCCACCAATTTCTCATTCAACGAGGACAAAGATAAAAACGCACCAATGCTATTTGCCACCAGTGTGAGCTTCCTGCAGCGTTTCCGCACTGCCGTAAAAAATCCGGAAAATTCCTCCGTGGCTTCCCATGGAGATCGTGCGTGGTAGTCTAAACCAACTACTTCACAATTAGGGAATAGGGCTTTATAATGCTCGGCCTCTTGTGCCGAACCGCCCTTTCCGTGAACATATACAACAATTTCTTCCATATAAAATCCTCCAAAAAACGCAGCGCACCCCAATTCTATGGGCTGCACTGCGTCTGAGCGTCTGGCCTGATTCAATTATTCTGCCGCCAATTTCAAGAATTTCTTGTCCGACTGGATGCTCTGGGTCACAAATTTGCCATCCCGGAACAATGCGTATGTTGTGACAGGTGCGGGTACATTCTGGGCCGTCTCTTTTTCGGTGATGTGAACGGCTTTGAACGGGATTCCATGTTCCTTTGCAGCCTCCTGCACCTTCGGCACCCAATAATAGGTGTAGGGACACTGGTCGGTATAGTAGAGGACAAAGCCGTTTTCCTCCACCTTGGGATGCTTGGCACAGTCCTTGAATTTTGGCGGCCGGGCATTCTCTGCAAGGGGCAGATACATGAGGTTGATGCCGCAATCGGAGATGTCTGAGACCTTGAAGCCCTTATGGGTCAAAAACTTGGGGTCGGCGAGAAACTCCCGTTTGCGTCCCTCTGCACACAGAATGCAAACGCCGTTTTTGCCCTGCGCCTTGGCATCCCGAAGGCATTCTTCCAGCAGATCGCTGGAATAGCCGTGACCTTTCAGGGAACCGGAGACCCACAGACAGTTGATATAAAGCCAGCCTGCTGCATCAATGGGTACCCATGCGTTTTCTGCCGGGATGTATTCGATAAAGCATTTGCCGCGCTCTGCACTGCGGTAAAAAACAAGTCCCTCCTCAAAGCGCTGCTTGAGCCATTCTTTCTTGGCAAGGCTCTGTTTGCCGGACATGGCACAACAGATGTGTTCCCTGTCGATGTTTTCTTTGGTAACTCTGATATAGTCCATCGAAGCACTCTCCCCTATCTTTGTGCTTTTTCATGCCTTCTCCGACACAGCGACCTTTTCGTTTTTGGCTGCGGCTTATCGCATCCGTCCATCGCCGCCCATCAAGGCGGTCATTTCCTCAATATAGTCCAGCGGGAACGGCGGAGAACACAGCGGCTTCATGGCAATGCTCATGAGCTTCATGGGGTTGTCGTCTGCCGCCACCCGGTTGGAACTAAGCTTTCCGCAACGTTTGCAGCGGTGGATGATGGCCCACTCGCCGCCTTTGCGTACCCAGACCGCCACCGGCTCCATGATGCCGCCGCAGTCGGAGGCACGGTCGCCGGGTTCTTCGTCCACATGAAGGCTGGACAGGCAGTTGGGGCAATGGTTGCGGTGGTCGCTCCCGGCGTGTAACACATCAGAGAAATTACAGCTTATTCTCCCAGCGCCGTCTCGATGTTCGCCAGCACCTTCTGGCTCAGCAGAACGAAAGCCTGCCTGGTGCGGCCTGCCGAGACTCCCGGGCTGTGGACATTGGGCCGCCGGAAGAAGCCCTCGCTGACGGGGCCTGCGGCGGCGTAGGTATCACAGAAGAAGTGGGTGCCGGGCTTATCCAGCCACTTTTCCAGCGCGGCGGAGTCAAAGCCGGGGCCGATGGAGGTATTGAAAAGGACTTTCCCCTCCCCCAGCGCCTCAAACTCCGGCTCACCCAGGAGCAGAACATTCTTGTTCAAACAGGTAAAGACCACTTCGCTCTCCCGGAGCAGAGCGTCCAACGGCTTATACTTCATGCCTGCGGCCTCGGCATCGGGCTTATGGCTGCGGCTGTAGTAGGAGATGTCCGCGCCGAGGAAGACCAGTGCATCGGCGATCATCCGGCCCGAGACGCCCAGACCCACGATGCCCACCTTGAGGCCGTAAATTTCCACGGGCTCGTCGTGGAGCATCGGCATCCCGAAGCCGTGGAGCAGGCCGGTCAGCTCGTGGAGGACGTACTCCACCACGCCGCGGTCGCCGTAGTCCCGGATGCCCAGCACCTTGATGCCCTTTTCCCGGGCAAAGGCGATGTCCACATTGGCGCTTTCCTCCGAGTAGAGGCTGCAGCACATCCCGATGTAGTGCAGGTTCGGGCAGCGCTCGATGACGTTTTTGCCCATGCGGGAGGTATAGCTCAACAGCGCCGCGTCGGCGTCTCCGATGCGGCGGACGATCTCTTCGTCGTCGGCGGGAATATCGCGGTAAAGCTCGACCTGCTCGGCGTACTGATGCAGCGCTTCCTCTGCTGTGGGGATGAGGCTGACCGGCTCGATGACTACCAGTTTCTTGAACATGAGACTCCCTCCTTTTTAATAGAAGCAGACCGGCGAGGCAAGGTTGCGCAGAAGCGCCACGGCGCTCCAACCGGCGATGGCGCTGGTGGACGAGCAGATGTCCACCACGGCCTTCACGCCCTCGATCTCGGCAGTGATGCAGTGGTCGTCGCCCACCCAACCGGGTACGGAGTGCATGGTCACGCCGGTGATGTCGGGGCCGGTGGTGGCCAGCGAAGTGGCCACAGCGACGTTGACCCGGCGCGGGAAGGTTGCGATGGCTTCCTTGGCGCTGCCGGTGAAGACGGTAGTCTTCTCGGTGTCGGTCAGCAAATGATCGGCCCAGACGGGGGTGTTGCGGAAGCCCTTCGCACCGGTGTGAGTCTCGATGCCGGCCTTCTCGTCCAGCTTCAGAGCCTCGGCCATGAGGGTGACGGTCTGCAGCACATCGAAGCCGCCGATGGCGCCGCTGGCCAGATGCACCTTTGCGCCGCCTTCCCGGGCCGCCTGCTTGACCTCTTCATAAAACGCGAGGTCGGCGAATGCGCCGATGGACAGCACCACGAGGTTCACGCCCCGGCGCAGCACCGGAACGGCCATTGCGCGCACCGCTTCCACCGAAGCGGCTTCCACGATGTACTCCGGCTCAAGCGCCAACAGAGCGTCCACGTCCGCGCAGGCCGCACAACCCACGCTTGCCGCCGTCTTCTCTGCCGGAGCGAAGGTGCGGCTGGTGACACCCACCAGCTCGTAGTCTTCCAGCAGGCCCTTCTTCCACGCATCGGCCACGATATTGCCGAGGAAACCACAGCCCACGATGCCAAATTTCGTTTTCATGTTTCCGTTTCTCCTTTTTCCCGCCGGGTTGGCGGATTTTTCTTTTCCAGTATACCATGTCCAGCCCGGAAAAGCAAAAGCCTCCCCTCCAGCATCCTTACCCTCTCAGTCACCTTCGGTGACACTGCCCGGGTTGCGGCTCCCAGCGTCTGCTTCGCTGCCGCTCGCATCCTGCTGGCCGCTGCCCCAACAGCTCCTCCCTGTTTCCGCCGCTGGCGGCGGTCGTCGCCGTTGCTCCCAAAGGGAGAGCTGGCGAGCGGAGCGAGACTGAGAGGGCAAGCCCGTCTCCCGAGAGCCGCCGCACAGCGATAAGCAGGTTCTTTGAGAGAGCCAAACTCTGTCCAAACTTCTTCATTCACGCAGGAAACAGGGCGATTCGCGCAGGTTTTATTGATTTTTTCCCGCAGCTGTGGTATATTCAGGACAATCAGACATCCCCTGTTTTTACCACTTATTTTCAACATTCAAAGGAGGTTTTTGTATGCTCTCTTATCGTAAACTTGCCATGCGCGTTCTGGGCCGGCCTCTTAATACGGGGGGGGGTAACAATTCACCCCGTCCGGCCTCTCAGCGGGCAGCGGCGCTTGTCCTGACCGCCGCAATGCTCACCACCCTTACAGCCCCGGCCTTTGCAGGGACATGGTACATCGAAGATGGTGACATTACGATTTCGGCGGGCGAGAGCGGCAACAATGTCACCCAGAACGAGAATACCACCGAAAATGACCATGACACCATCATCACAAATCGTGAGGAGGGCGCTTCTTCCCACACCGTGACCATCGACGCCAAAGATAAGGACGATAAGGTTGAGGTCACACTCAAGGATGTGAACATCGATACCAGCAAACAGAGCAAGGCCGCCGTGAGCGTGACCGGCAGCGGCGACACCACCATTGAGCTGGATGGCGACAACGAGCTGAAGAGCGGCGCTGGCCATGCCGGGTTGGAGCACAACAAGACTGACACCAGCGGCGAACTGACCATTCAGGACAAAGATAATAACGGCAGTCTGGAGGCTGCCGGTGGATTCAAAGGCGCTGGCATCGGCAGCGCTGGCAGCAATGACGCTCAGGTGAAAATCACTGGCGGCAATATCACGGCTACCAGTGACGATTGGGGCGCGGGCATTGGCAGTGGTTCCTACGGCACCGGCACGGTAGAGATCACCGGCGGCGAGATCAATGCAACCGGCGGTTATTTAGGCGCTGGCATCGGCGGCGGCTGCAACGGCAGCGGCAATGTGACCATCAGCGGCGGCACCATCACTGCCGCAGGCAGTGATGGCGCTGCGGGCATCGGCGGTGGTTATTATAACGGTGCGACCGTTACGATAACCGGCGACGCTGTTATTAAAAATGCATCTAACACGAAGTACGGTGCAGGCATTGGCGGCGGCAATGGCAGCGATGGCAATGTGACCATCTCCGGCAATGCAAAAATCGAGAATGCGACCGGCGGCTACGGTGCGGCAGGCATCGGCGGCGGCGCATTTAGTTCCCCCGATAAAATCGGCAACGGCAACGTGGTCATCAAGGATAATGCCAAAATCGACAATGTGCAGGGCGGCGCTTATGGCGCAGGCATCGGCGGTGGTATTTTTGGTCTCAGCAATGTGACCATCGAGGGCAACACCAAGGTCAACGCTACCGGAGGCGCAGGCGGCGCGGCCATAGGCGGCGGTGCTGGCGCTGAAAACAACAGCGATAACAATGGCAATCAAATCACCATCAAGAGCAATGAGAACGGCAGTCCCACCATCAATGCGGTCGGCGGCGGTACAGATGAAGGGGAAGAAATCGTTATTGGCGGCGCCGGCATCGGTGCTGGCTGCGAAAGCGATGCAGATGCCGACATCACCCTCGAGGGCAAAGTGACCATTACGGCCACCGCCGGAAAAGACAACGTGGCCATCGGCGCTAACGGCATCGAGCAGGAGTTCTCCGGCCTTGCTGAGGGCAGCTCCATCACCCGCTACGACTCCGAGGGGAACGACATCACCCTCCCCACCGACCCTGTCCCTGCGGTTCCCTCCTCTTCCGGCGGCAGCTCTGCGGACGCCTCTGTGCAGGAGTCGGTCTTCCCGGGCCTCGTCGTCACCGACAAGGACGGCCAGCGCATCTCCTACACCAGCATCCGGGGTAACAACGTCCTCTCCCTCCGCGTCGGGCGGTTCACGGCCTCTCTCCACGCTTCGCTGTCCACCCTGCGCCAGCTGCGGGCTGAGGGCATCGACACCATCACTTTCCAGACCATCCTCTGCTCCACCACCCTCTCGGTGGACGAACTGCTGGCCATGGGCGGCGAGGATGCCGAGGCTGTCCTGACCCACCGGTTCACCGCTTCCAGCCTCACTGTGGGCTGAAGCGCTCTTGTCCCCCGATCCGTTTTGTGCTACACTATGGACGTAAAATCAACACAGATCGAGGGAAAGTAACTTATGGCTGGCGATCTTCATACTCATTCCACCTGTTCTGACGGCTCTGTCCCCATCCACCGTCTGCCCCTGATGGCGGCGCGGCTGGGTCTGAGCGCTCTGGCCCTCTCGGACCATGACACCACCCTCAGCGCACAGTACGCCTACGACCACCCGGTGCAGGACGGCGTGCGGCTCATCCCCGCCGCCGAACTGACCGGTTACGACTTCGAGCGCAGCCACCGCGTCCATCTGCTGACCTTCTGGCCCGACCTCGACTGCCCTGCCCTGCGCCGGCACTGCGACATCATGCGCCAGCGCCGCAACGAGTGCGCGTTGCAGAGCTGCCGGGAGATCGAGGCGCTATACCCCCAGTTCCGCACCGAGCAGGCGCTGGAATATGCACAGGACAGCGGCGTCCTCTTCAAGAGCGGCATCATGCAGGCGCTGCAGCAGCTGGGCCTGTGCGACGGCATCTACACCGGGCTTTATCACGAGTTGTTCGGCTGGGAGCCTCGGGGCAAGTGCCTCCACTCCCCTACTTACCCTCCGGTGCGGGAGGTGCTGGCCACGGCAAAGGCCGCTGGGGCCGTGGTGGTGTTTGCCCACCCGACGGTGTACAAGAGTATGCCTCTGCTGCGGGAGTTGGTGGCTGAAGGGGCTATCGACGGCATCGAGGTGCATCACCCCCGCAACAGCCCCGAGGATATGGCCGAGTGTACTGAGCTCTGCAAGAAACACGACCTCATCGTCACCGGCGGCAGCGACTTCCACGGCGCGAACCACGGCAAACCCCACCCGGTGGGTGCCTGCGTCACCGAGGATGACCAGATCGCGCGCATCGAGGCACTGGCCCGCAAGCGCCGGGGCGGCGCTCTGTGACCGGGCCACATTGACTTCCTCGTCTGACAAGGATATAATAAGGGTACTATGCGAGTCCGCTCGCCTGTCAGTCGGATATAAAGAGAGGAAGTTTGAATATGAGCAAGTCTTTCAGCTACCCTAACAAAGGTACCTGCTCCAAGGAGACCCACATCGTGCTGAACGATGACCACACCATCGAGTCCATCGAGGTCGTCGGCGGCTGCAACGGCAACCTGAAGGGCATCAGCCGCCTGCTCAAGGGCATGAAGGCTGAGGACGCCATCGCCCGCATGGAAGGCACCACCTGCGGCCCCCGCCCCACCAGTTGCCCTGACCAGATCGCACAGAACCTCAAGCGCGCTCTGGCTGAGCTGTAATTCACAGTCCGTTCAAAAGACCACCGTCCTGCCCTTATTTCCTGCGGGCAGAACGGTGGTCTTTTTTGTTTATCGCAATTTTCAAAAATAGTGCCTATCGAAACAGCATATTTGCGATATGCAATTCAATGCTGTTGCTGTTGCATTAAAAAGTTGAATTGCTATAAAGTAAAATTTGATTTTCTACGCTGCCGACAGAGGAGTTTCTGGTTCCGACCAAAATCGAGCCAAAAAGCGGTTGACAAAACCCGTGTCCTTTGCTACAATAAATAAGTAAACGCAGGGTTAGCTCATCCGGTAGAGCGACTGCTTCCCAAGCAGTAGGCGGCGGGTTCGAGTCCCGTATCCTGCTCCACAAAAAGAGCGCTGATTCGTCAAGAATTGGCGCTTTTATCATTTCAGCAAGTCTAAAACTGAGAGGGACGTCATGATTTTTGTACCCCTTCTGCACTATTTCAAGTGCAAGAATCAATACAGCGGCAACGAAGACGGGATGCGCTATCTGCTCTCGCCCGGCAAGCGCAGCGTGCCTGACCCGGACGGCGGCGAGGGCGCACAGAAAGAGGAAGCCATCCTCACGGTGGACATCTGGCCCGACCCCTGGGCGCTGGACCGCACCGACCCCGCCCTGCGCCGGCAGATGGTCTTTCCGCTGACGGACGAGGGCCGGGCCGCAGCGGCAGAGTATCTGTCCTCTGCCTACAGCGCTGACCTGGCGCTCTGGAAGCAGCGGCCTTCCATCCTGGACTGTGAGCCCTGGTCACCGCCGCCGAAGGACGAGGACGCAGAAAGAGGGGAAAGCAAATGATATACCGTCTCAAAGAGCTCAAGGGCGACACCATCCCGGTGCCGCAGCTCATCTTTTCCAAGCTGGGCATCGCCGAGGAATACAACGTCCGGGTGGCGCTGTATGTGCTGGCTACCGGCGTCACTGACCCCGAAAAAATTTGTGCCGACCTCAAACTGCGCAGCCGCATCTCTGCCGAAAGCGCCCTCTCTTTCTGGGCCGGTGCAGGGCTTCTCGAGCGCTACGACGAGAACGCCGCGCCGGGAGCAGAGCCCTCTGCTCCTGCCCCCATGTCCTGGGCGGAGATCGCCGCCGCAAGCCGCACCGACCCCATGATCTCGAGCCTCATCGACTGCGCTCAGACCGGCTTTGCCCGCCCGCTGACCCACAGTGAGATGGAAAAGCTGGTCAACCTCTACGTACAGGAGGGCTTTGCCCCCGAGACCGTCATGCTCTGCGTGGCCTATGTGGCCAGCCGGGGCAAGCGGACGATGGCCGCCGTCCTCCACGAGCTGAAAGTCTGGCGGGCCGAGGGCGTGGAGACCGGCGAACAGGCCGACGCCCACCTCAAGCTGCTGGCCCTCCGCCAGACCCGGGAACAGTATGTTGCTTCCCTGCTGGGCATCCCGGACAGCGAGCTCACCCTCGGCGGGCGGAAAGCCATCGCCCGATGGTATGAAGTCTACGGCTACGACGATGCCATGGTGCAGGAGGCCGCTGTGCAGGCCGGGCCGAAGCGTGACCTGTGGTACTGGAACAGCATCCTCAAGACCTGGAACGCCAAGGGTCTGCGCAATATCCACGATGTGCGCACTCCGGTGGCCGCTGCCGGCGCCAGCCGGAACATCCGGGTGGACCGCGAGACCCCCAGCGGCAACGACTTCCTCAAGAACGCTGCCCGCCGCCGCACCCTCAAGAAAAAGTCCGAGTGACCCCCGGCATAAGGAGACACTATGCGTACCAAAAACGAACTGTATCAGGAAGCCCTGCGCACCGTCGCCCGCCGTCGTCAGACCGCACGGGCCAAAGCAGAGGACGCCCGCGCTGAGGCCGAGGCCGCTGTCCCCGGGCTGCGCCACGCCGAAGAAGAGGTGCGGGTGCGGGGCATCCGCTGCGCACTGGCCGGTGCTGCGGGC